>Ga0079226_10003998_pt1 | contig 11282 bp, 8 predicted proteins | sample Poulit2014_FD_76345 | JGI IMG/M metagenome (GOLD analysis project Ga0079226, IMG submission 76345) | Agricultural soil microbial communities from Georgia to study Nitrogen management - Poultry litter 2014 | ecosystem: Environmental > Terrestrial > Soil > Agricultural land | place: USA: Georgia...
AGGAAAAAGTCTGGAAGAACGACGTCGACGCCGAGGACTACTGAGATGGGAAACGTGGATTACGAAACACAGATTCGGGAAGCCTACCCCGAACTCGACCATATCGAGGACGACGACTGCCGCGAGCGCGTCGTCGAGGCGTGGCGGCTCGGATTGGGTCGGGGTGGCTGGCACCATATCGCGGACATCCCCTACGCATGGAACATCCACGAAACGACGAACGTCGAACACGTCCGCGGCGTGACCGAGATCGCGATCGAGAGCGTCGAAACCCAGCGCGAGCGCCACGGCGCGGACCCCGACATGGACGTAGTAGTCGCGGCGTGTCTGCTCCACGACGTGGGCAAATGCTACGAATATACCGAGTACGTCGACGACGATCAACTCGGGGAACCCGACCCGACCTACGAGGGCGATACGATCCCCCACTCGCTGTCGAGTTACGCACTCGCCCACGAAGTCGGGTGTGAAATCCCGGTAAAGCGCGCTATTCCGCATTTCCTCGGTGAAATTCCCTCGCGTACGCTCGAAGCCGAACTCGTAAAAAGCGCGAATTCGGCCTCCTCGAACGCCATCACGCAGGCCGCGATGGGACTCACGCTTTCGGAATGGGTTTCCGAATACAGCCAAACGTCGGACTGACTCGTTCTATACCGGGTCGAGACCGTTCTCCTCGCGGAGGACGTTGATGTACTCCCGAAAGCCCGCTTCGCAGTCGTAGTCGGGTTCGTAACCCAGATCTTCGTTTGCCTTCGTCATATCGAGGGTTTGGGTCCACGGGAGTTCGCCCTCGTCGCTCACGTCGATATCGGCATCGGGAAGGATCGCTTTTACTGTGTTTGCGGCTTCGCGGACCGTCGTGAGTTCGCCGCGGACGTTGTAGACGTTCTGTGTCACGTCACTTTCGGGGGCGAAGGCACCCTTGCGGAACGCCTGCCCGATGTCTTTGACGTACTGCCAGTCGACGAGTTGGTCGCCGTAGTCCACGGAGAAGGATTCGCCGAGAGCGGGTTTTTCGATGATGTTCGCCAGAAACGCGGAGCCGCCCGTCTCGCGGTAGGGACCGTAGGCGATGGTCGGGCGAAGCCCCACCAACGAAACGTCGTACTCCTCGTTGTACACCCTCGCTTGGTGTTCGTTGTACTCCTTGCTCGCGCCGTAGAGCGTGTCGGGATACACGAGGTCCTCTTCGGTGACCCAGCCGTCGTTTTCCGTGTAGTTTTCGGGTGGGGCGTACACCGCGGCCGAGGAGGCCCACGCGACCCGTTCGACCTGATCCGAAAAGGTGCGTGCGGCCTCGAAGACGTTGTTGGTGCCCTCGACGTTCACTTCCAACGCGGCCCGTGGGTTCGATTCGGCAGTCGAGGTCAGCAGTCCTGCGAGGTGGACGATATGGGTCGCGCCGGTTTCGCGCACGGCCTGGATCACGTCGAGGGAGTCGCTTACGTCGCCACGGCGAACAGTTACGTCGTCCGCGATCCCGAGGTTGTCGAGGATTCGCGGATCGGTCGAAACGTCATAAGCCACCACGTCGTGACCTTCTTCCAAAAACCCTTGGGCGACCGACGAGCCGATGAAGCCGGTTCCACCCGTGACGAGAACGGTAGCGTTCGATGGCATCACTTCGAGGCTCGGCTGAAACCGGCAAAAACCTTGTGTCCCGATCCCCGAATCGAACTATTCGTGCAACCCGCCGACCTCGTCGTAAAACGACGAGGTGAGTTTTTCCTCCATTTCTGCGTCGCGGTCGATGCGCACATCGATCACGGTCGGCACACTGTTTTCGGTCTTCGCGTCGGCGAGCACGCCATCGAGGTCTGCGGGATCGGTCACGCGGACTCCCTCGGCACCGTAGGCCTCGGCGACTTTCACGAAGTCCGTGTCGTGGAACTCGACGCCCGCGATGTCGTCGTCGCTCTCCTGCATCTGGCGCACCATTCCCAAACTGGTGTCGTTGAGCACCACGAACGTCGGCGCGACGCCGTACTCGACGGCAGTCTCGACGGAGTTCATCGTCATGGCGAAGCCACCGTCACCCGCAACACCGATGACATCCGTTTCGGTTGTGAGCGCCGCGCTGACCGCTGCGGGGGTCGCCCAGCCCATCCCGCCGACGCCGCCGCTGCCGAAGTACGTTCGAATCGCCGGCGCTTGGAAGTAGTTCAGCAGCCAAAAGCGATTGTTGCCCGAATCGGCAGTAACGAGCGTGTCTTCGTCGGCGACGGTTTGGATAGCTTTCACGGCGCGCTGGGGGAGGATCGGTGTGTCGTCGGCATCGCACTCCGGAACGGCGAAATCCGCACGCGCCTCGGCCGTCCGTTCGCGCGCCCATTGTGCGTTCTCGCCGTCGGTTCGCTTCGAGAGACCCGCGAGCGATTCGGCGGCGTCGCCGACCAGTCCCACATCGGCGGGGTAGACCCACCCCGTGTTTCGCGGGTCGATATCGGCGTGGATGATCGTCTGGTCGTCCGGGCGGATGAACGAGGCGGCCTGCCAGTTGGTATCCATCGGATTCAAACGGCAGCCCACCACGAGCAGACAGTCAGCCTCGCTCACCACTTGATTCGCGCCTTCGTGGCCGAACGCGCCGATGACGCCCCCGGCCAGATCGTGAGTCTCGGGGATCGTCGATTTCCCGAGATACGAGGTCACGACGGCGGCTCCGTAGGTCTCGGCAGCTGTTTCGAGTTCGTCGTAGGCCTGTGCAGCGTGAACGCCGTTGCCCGCGATGATCACAGGTCTGTCGGCCTCACCGAATAGGGTGGCCGCTTCGTCGAGGTCGCGCGCGGTCGGGGCGGCGTTCCACGTCCGCGTTTGATCCGTACTGTCCCACAGCGGCGGCACAGGATTCTCGGGGAGTTCGCCCGTGACCGCATTACCATCGAGGAGCACGGCGGTGGGTCCCGGCCGGCCCGCGAGAGCGTGTTTGAACGCCAACTGAATAGTCCTGAGCGTTTCCACCGGCGTGCGCGGGAACCAGTGTTCTTTGGTGATCCCGTCGAGGATCTTCGGGAGATCGAGTCCGCCGTAGTCGCCGCGAGATTGTTGGTAGGGTGCGAGCGTCGAGTATTCACCGCGTTCGGAGGCCTCGGTGAGCACCACCATCGGCGAAGAGGAAAGCCGGGCTTCCATCTGGCCGATCCCGCCAATAGACCCGATCCACGGCCCTTGGCCGGCGAGTACGCCCGGCGTCTCCGAGAGCCGGCCGGCCATTTCGGCCATCACGCTGGCTTCGCGCTCGTCGCGCGGGCGGATCAGATCGATATCGGAATCGGGGAGTTCGTCGAGGAGTTCGATGATCCGGCCGCCGGGATAGCCGAACACGCGCTCGACACCGAGCGTTTCGAGGGTATCGACGATCTCGTCGACCGTCGTCATGAGTCGAAACCCGTCCTGTAGAGTGACCGATTCGGTACCACGCACATGGATTGTGGCTCGGGAGTCGCCGTCTTCGTTCTATCGGTTGTCCGGAGGCGGGCGCTCGACTACGAAATTCGGCACGAAACGGGCGCGTTCGTGTCAGTAGAATCGGTCTACGAGACGGTTCGTCGCTCGATTCGAATATCGTCTCTCGTTCATCCGGATAGTGCTGTTCGAAAAACAGCATCGTCGCTCTCGACAGACGGGCGTGTATAAATAACCCGGCTTTCGGAGGTGTCTGTTATAGGGAGGAGAATACACAAGTCGTGTCCATGAGTACTGATTCACCGGATCGAACATGGACTATCGATGCGAAACCGGAGATACGGAGCATCGAGGACATCGACCTCGCGGAATTTCGGCCGAAACCCATACTCAAATTCGTCGTCGCCTTCGGGGTCGGCGCGTTTTTCTTTCTCCTCCCGGTTTCGTGGAACGGACAGATAACGGTTCCCTTCGATATCGCGGTGGATACGATCATCGCGACGTTTCCCGACGCGGTCGGGGTGTACGCACTCGGTATCATCATCGCCGGTGGCGTGTTGACGACCCTCGCCGAACTGGATCGAAGGGATACCATCTCTCCCGGATGGGACGTTTCGTATTTCGAGAGTTCGGCAGTGTTCTGGGCACTTCGAGTGGTCGGAGCGCTGCTCGCACCGATACTGTTTTTCAAGCTCGGTCCCGGTTGGCTCCACACCGGTAGCACGGGCGGGTACGTCTGGGGTACCCTCATCTACAGCGTCGGTGTCATCATCCCGATCGGTGCGATTTTCGTTACGATCTTCGTCGAACTCGGCGGGTTGGAGTTCATCGGAACACTGTCGCGACCATTCATGCGGCCGTTGTTCGACGTGCCAGGCCGTGCGGCGCTCGACAGCCTCGCGTCGTGGGTGGGTTCCTACAGCGTCGGCCTGTACGTCACGCGGAACGTCTTCGAACGCGGCGGCTACAACAAACACGACGTGTTCATCATCGCGACCTGTTTTTCGACGGTAAGCGTCGGGTTCGTCGGCGTCGTCGCGTCGACTCTCGGCCTGCTATCGCTCTTTCCGGTCATCTTCGTCGCCTACTTCATCTGTGTCGTCGTCTGTGCAGTCATCATGGTGCGTCTCCCCCCGATCAGCACCACGTCGCCGGAATACATCGCCGAACCCGATCCGGAAGTCGGCTTCGAGGGGACAGTGAGCGAGTATTTCAAATTCGCCCTCAGCGAAGCCGTCTCGAAAGCGCGGGAGGGCGAGACGTTTCGGCAAGCGGCGACGCGGGGCCTCGTCGATGGGCTGAAACTCGCAAGCCTGATCCTCGGCACGATCCTCACCGTCGGTCTGGCTGCCGTGTTGCTGTCGGCGTACACGCCGACGTTCGATATTCTCGGGCGGCCGCTGATCCCCATCATCAAACTGCTGGGGATCCCGAGCCCGGAGGTCGTCGCCCCGGCCACCATCGTCGGTATCACGGAGATGTACGTGCCGGTCGTCCTCGCGCAAGGTGCAGCGCCGATGGCGAAATTTTTCGTCGCCGTGCTCGCCCCCTCCCAACTCATTTTCTTTTCGAGCGTCGGCCCGATGATCTTGGACATGTTCGACGACGTGCCGATCCGCTTTCGTGACCTCGTCGCGTTGTTCGTAATGCGAACGATCGTGCTCGTGCCGCTCATCGCCGTGATGACACACGTCGTCAACGCGCTCGGATTGTTGTAGCGTCGTTGTGCGTCCGTCGAAATGCCAGCCAATACTCAAACGATGTAGTCGACGAGAGACGCAACCAGTTTGTTCTCCGCACGCCGGAGGTGTTCTTCGGCGGTCCGACGTTCGACGCCGAGCGCCTCGGCGATCTCGGTCGTCGTCGTCTCTCGGGGGATCGCATAGTAGCCCGCGTCGTATGCAGCGGCGAACGTTTCGCGCTGGCGCGGGGAGAACTCGGGCAGGAGGCTATCGAGCGTGAGCAACGGCGCGTCGTGGGTGACCGTCTCGATCTCGCGTTTCTGTTCGACCGAGACGGAAATCCCGTCGTCGACGAGGTCGCGGTAACACGCCGTGAGGTTGGCCGGGTCGAGCGCGAGCACCCGGCAGGATTTCGCGCCCTTATCGTAGCGAAGCGGTGGCAAGAGCAGACAGTCGTGGCGGGCGAGATAGCCCTCGACGAGGTCGTTTTCGCGTCGTCTGAGACACTCGCCGGTGACGACGACCACCTCGTCGGGCCGTCGAACGAGGTCTTTCACCCCGACGCGCTCGCGGACGTCGGCGAGAATCGCGTCGATCGCATCGTTTTCGACGTAGAGGAGGTCACAGTGGTCGTTACACCAGAGTTCGACCGAGGCATCCGTCCCCGCGGTCGCGGCGGCGTAGGTCCCATCCCCCTGGATGCGAAAGGTCGCCTCGTGCATACCATCATCTCACGACTGACTCGGTATAAATGCTCCTCCGCATGGAGGACGAACGGTATTTCTCTCCCATACTATAAAGATAGATGATGAGCGAACAGGAAACCGCGACGAACGAGATCGGCATCGGCGAACCGTCGGACGAGTGGCGCGAGTATCGGGGTGCGCCCACGGGCACCGACATCGAATGCGAGGGCTGGCGTCAGGAGGCCGCCCTCCGGATGCTCAACAACAACCTCGATCCAGAAGTGGCCGAAAAACCCGAAGACCTCGTGGTGTACGGCGGTACGGGGCGGGCCGCCCGAAGTTGGGACGCTTACGACGCGATCCTCGCCGAACTCCGCGAGTTGGGCGACGAGGAGACCCTGCTCGTGCAGTCGGGCAAACCCGTCGGCCGATTCCCGACCCACGAACGCGCGCCGCGAGTCCTCATCGCCAACTCGAATCTGGTGGGAAAGTGGGACAGCTGGGAGCACTTCCACGAACTCGAAGCCGAGGGGAAGATCATGTACGGTCAGATGACCGCCGGGTCGTGGGCGTATATCGGCACACAGGGCATTTTGCAGGGAACCTACGAGACGCTCGCCGAACTCGGCCGCGAGGAATATGATAGTGATCTCGAAGGTAAGATCGTCGCTACCGGCGGTTTGGGTGGGATGAGCGGCGCACAGCCCCTCGCAGTCACGATGAATAGGGGAGTATGCATCGCCGCCGAAGTCGACGCCCATCGGATCGAGCGCCGACTGGAGACGGACTACCTGATGGAGCGCGCCGAGAGCCTCAACGAGGCGCTCGACAACGCCGAAGAAGCGGCCGAAGCGGGCGAACCGTACAGCGTCGCCGTCGAGATGAACGTCGCGGACATGCTCGAAGCGATGGACAGTCGGGGGTTCGTTCCCGATGTCGTGACCGACCAGACGAGCGCCCACGACGAACTCGAAGGCTACTACCCGAGCGGCTACACGGTCGCGGAGGCCGACGCACTCCGCGAATCGGACCCCGAGCGCTACATCGAAGAGAGCCTCGACACGATGGAGCGCCACGTCGACGCCATCCTCGACCTTCAGGACAAGGGCACAGTCGCCTTCGAGTACGGCAACAACCTCCGCGGACAGGTCGAGGAGCACCGCGGGCGCGAGGACGCGTTCGACTTTCCGGGATTCGTGCCGGCGTACATCCGGCCGATGTTCTGTCGCGGTCGCGGGCCGTTCCGCTGGGCGGCGCTGTCTGGCGACCCCGCCGACATCCATCGGACCGACGAGGCAGTCACGGAGTTGTTCCCCGAAAACGACTCACTCACCCGCTGGATTTCCCTCGCACAGGAGCAGGTCTCCTTTCAGGGACTTCCCTCGCGGGTCTGCTGGCTCGGCTATGAAACGAGCGAGATGCCGGAGGCATCTCGAAACGGAGGCGGTGGAACCGCCGAAGGTGACGACGATGGCCTGACCGAGCGCGCACGCTTCGCGCTCCGGATCAACGAGTTGGTCGCCGAGGGCGAGATTTCGGCACCCATCGTCGTCACGCGCGACCACCTCGATGCGGGCAGCGTCGCCAGCCCGCACCGCGAGACCGAAGCCATGAAGGACGGCACCGATGCGGTCGCCGATTGGCCCATCCTGAACGCGCTGCTCAACTGCGCGGCGGGCGCAGACATCGTTTCGGTCCACGACGGCGGCGGCGTCGGCATCGGCAACGCGCTCCACGCGAACAACCACGTCGTGCTCGACGGATCGGATCTCGCCGCCGAGAAAGCTCGGCGAGTCTTCACGACCGACCCCGGTATGGGCGTGATCCGCCACGCCGACGCGGGCTACGACGAGGCCATCGACGAGGCCGACGAGTCCGACGTGCCCGTGCCGATGCGGGACCGACGATGAGCCAGCACGAACCGCCGGGGTGGAACGGTCCATCCGGGGACCCGAACGACGAGCAGTTCGGTGATATCGTCGAGCCGACGACTCTCGACGATACCGGCGAATTCGACGCCGTGCTCGTCGGCGAATCCTACGACGGCGCGGTGATCGGCCGGCGAGGCGCACGCGAGGGACCGGCGGCGCTCCGCGACGCGCTCGCCGGAGTCAAAACCCATCATTTCGATGGTGGTCCCGTCGAATCGATCGGTGATCTCGGCGACATCGAAATTCCCGACGGCGATGTCGGGACCGTACAAGAAGCCATCCGCGAGAGTAGCCGTGAAATCCACGCTGGCGACGCACTACCGGTCTTCCTCGGCGGCGATAACTCGCTCACGTATCCGAACGCTGTCCCGCTCCTCTCGGAATCGCTCGGCGTCATCAACTTCGACGCCCATCTCGACTGCCGCGAGGTTCGCGGCGGGCCAACGAGCGGGACACCCTATCGACAGCTCCACGAGGCAGGTCTCGACGCCTACGCCTGCGTCGGCGCGCGCCATTTCGAAACGTCGACCGCTTACGCCGAGTACGTCGACGAACAAGGCGGCGAAATCGTTACGAGCGAGGCAGTCGGCGACGATTTCGAGAGCGCTGCCGAGCGCGCGCTCGACGCGATGGCCGGGGTCGATACGGTCTACGTCAGTGTGGACCTCGACGTGCTCGATACAACTGCTGCACCGGGCGTGAGCGCACCCACTCCCGGTGGAATCACGACGCGCGAACTGTTTCGGATGCTTCGGGCGGTCGCGGCCGACGACCGCGTGGCCGGTTTCGAGGTCGTCGAATGTGCGCCGCCGCTCGATTCGAGAGAACTGACCGCTGACGCGGGCGCGCGGGCGATCGCCCATTTCCTAAGCGAATACACTGGAAAATCAACATGACACAACACACGACAGTGGTCCACGACGCGAGCGAAATCGTCGTCGGACCCGGAACGGACGCACCGCTCGAAAGGTACGAAGACGCCGCCCTCGCCGTCACCGACGGCCGTGTGGCTGCGGTCGGGCCGACCGAAGATATCACAGAGGAATACCCACCCGAAAACGCCACCACCGCTATCGATGCCAGTGGGCAGACCGTGATTCCGGGATTCGTCGATTCCCACACGCATGGGTTGTTCGCCGGCGACCGCTCGGACGAGTTCGCGGCAAAACTCGGTGGCGAGCAATATCAGGACATCCTCGCCGAAGGCGGCGGAATTCTCCGGACCGTGCGCGCCGTCCGCGAGGCGAGCGACGAGCAACTCCGCTCGAATTTGCTGGGCCATCTCGACACGATGCTCGCACACGGAACTACTACTGTCGAGGTGAAATCGGGGTATGGTCTCGACACCGAGACCGAACTGCGGATGCTCGACGTGATCCGACAGGCCGACGAGGAACACCCGGTCGATATCGTCCCGACATTCATGGGTGCCCACGCCGTGCCCGAGGAAATGGATGCCGATGCGTACACCGACCGAGTGATCGACGACCAACTCCCCGCAGTCGAAGAGCAGGGGATCGCGGAGTTCTGTGACGTCTTCTGCGAGGAGGACGTTTTTTCCGTCGAGCAATCCCGCCGCGTATTCGACGCCGGGATGGAACATGGACTCACCCCCAAGGTCCACGCAGAGGAGTTCGTTCGATTGGGCGGCGCACAGCTCGCGGCCGAGGTGGGTGCGGCGAGCGCCGACCACCTCCTCCACGCGAACGACGACGATCGCACGGCGCTTGCCGAGGCGGGCGTCACATCCGTCCTCCTCCCCGGGACGGCCTTCTCGCTCGGCGCGGACTACGCGGATGCACGGGCGTTTCTCGACGACGGTGGATCGGTCGCCGTCGCCACCGACTTCAACCCGAACTGTCACTCACAGAGCATGGGCTTCGCCGTCGCGCTCGCCTGTCTGGGGATGGAGATGACGCCCGCCGAGGCGCTCGTCGCCGGCACCCACGGTGGCGCAGGCGCGCTCGATAGGACAGGCGAAATCGGCACGCTCCGAGAGGGAATGCCGGCCGACATGGCGATCATCGACGCACCGTCGTACATTCATCTTCCCTACAACTTCGGCGTGAACATCGTCGAAACCGTCTGTAAGAACGGAGCGGTCGTCACCTGAGAGGACGATCAATCCGTGGCCGAATCTGTCGTCTCCGAACGAGGAGTTCGGTCGGGGTCGGACCCGGGTATCCAGAGAGTAAACGCGAGCGCGACGAGACCGATGGCTGCCGAGACGACGAATGCCGCCGAAAGCCCGTGTGCGAGGGCCGCCCCGGTTCCGGGGGGTGCGTCGGCCGCGAACAGCGCGCGCTGGAGGTCGTCGAGTGTCGAGACACCGGGAATACCCGCGAGCCGGTCGCGGATGAGCGCGTTCATCAGAAAGCCGATCACGGAAACGCCCATCGCGCCGCCGAGTTGGCGGAAGAACTGCTGTGAAGAGGTCGCAAGCCCCATCCGCTCGGTGCCGAGGTGGTTCTGGATTGCCGTGAGGAGCGGTGGCGTCACCGTTCCCATGCCGACTCCGATGAGGAAGGCAACGACAACGATAAAGGCGAGCGACGTATCCGGTCGCCAGAACGCCGCGGCGGCAAAGCCCACGGCAACGAACGCCGTGCCGATCATCGAAAGCCGGCGTGCGCCGACGCGCTCGGTCGCGCGTCCCGAGAGCAGGCTCAGACCCGACCAGCCGATCGAGATCGGCACGACCGCGATCGCGGAGCTGTTCGCACCCCCGTGAATGCTCTGGACGAACAGTGGAATATAGGTCAAGCCGGCAAAGACGACGAAACTCGTGAGGAACCCGGCGGTGATCGTGGCGACGAACACCCGGTCGCCGAACAGTCCGAGGGGGATGAGCGGTTCGCTCGCCCGGCGCTCGACGAGATAGAACCCGACGAGAAAGACGACGCCGACCACGATGGCGACGCTTGCAACGGTGAAACGGGTTTGGAGCAACTGGCGACCGATCAGGATCGCGCCGACGCCGACCGCGATGGCGAGCGCCCCTGCGTAGGCGATATCGCCAGTGGCCGCGCCCGTCGATTCCTCGAGCGTCGTCGCGATGCACGCGACGGCGATGATCCCGACGGGGACGTTCACGTAGAAAACCCAGCGCCAGCCGAGCGTCGAGACGATCGCGTAGCCGAGCGGCGGACCGAGCACGCTCGCCACACCCCAGACCGAGCCGCCGAGTCCGATGGCCCAGCCACGGCGCTCTGGCGGATAGATCACTCCGAGAATGGTGTAGGGTAGCGCGAGCATCGCCCCGCCGCCGATGCCCTGGATCGCACGGAAGGCAACGAGTTCGGCCATGCTGCCGGCCGCCCCCGAGAGCACGCTACCGGCGACGAAGGCGGTGATGCCGACGTAGAAGAGTTTCTTCCGGCCGTAAGCGTCGGCCAGCCGACCGAACAGCGGCATCGTCACCGCGGTGAACAGCATATACGAGGTGAACACCCACGGGTAGAGTTCGAGCCCGCCGAGCGCGGCGACGACCGTCGGCATCGCGGTCGTCACGACGGTGCCGTCGATCGCGGCGAGGAAGATCCCGACCAGCACGCCGATGGTCACGAACTGCCGTTCTC
>Ga0079226_10003999_pt1 | contig 11281 bp, 7 predicted proteins | sample Poulit2014_FD_76345 | JGI IMG/M metagenome (GOLD analysis project Ga0079226, IMG submission 76345) | Agricultural soil microbial communities from Georgia to study Nitrogen management - Poultry litter 2014 | ecosystem: Environmental > Terrestrial > Soil > Agricultural land | place: USA: Georgia...
ACCTATGTGCTGTTTTACCTGATGACCACCTGGATCCTCTCCTATGCCATCGGTGCATCTGATGCTGGCGGTCTGGGTACTTCCTATAATGATTTCTTGGTCATCCAGCTCATCTCGATTTTATTCTTCGCAGCATGTATTCCAGTTGCCGGTATTTTCGCCGACAAATTCGGGCGAAAACCAACTATGCTCGTGATCACCGCGCTGATGATCGCCTTCGGCCTGCTGTTTGGTTGGTGGCTGAATGCTGACATCATCGTCAATACTGATGGCAGCCTCAACACCATGCGTATGGTGTTGTTCATGATCGTAGGGATGGCCCTGATGGGTCTGACCTTCGGCCCAATGTCAGCAATCCTGCCGGAACTGTTCCCAACGGAAACCCGTTACACCGGTTCTGGTATTGCGTATAACGTTTCTTCGATCCTGGGTGCCGCGCTCACTCCGTTCATCGCTACCTGGCTCATGGGGAACTATGATGTGTCCTATGTCGGCTATTATTTGGCCGCTGCATCAGCTATCACGCTGATCTTCTTGGCGCTGAGCCCGGAGACCAAATACCGTTCGCTGTCCAACTTGCAACAGGACGAAATTCAGCGCACATCATAAATGTAGAATACTGGAACTATTCTTCGAGGCCCCGGACGCACACTGCGTTCGGGGCCTCGTCATGCTATGGCGCAAAGACGTCAGTTTTATCATGTCCAAAGCCGGTGAGCGCATTTCCATATCGCTCTGCCAACTGCACTTGGCCGTTACGTTATTGTGTGAGCCTGTACCGTTGTGGCGTGAATGGATTCATTCCAGCCTTGCATGACGGTACCCCACCTTATACCCCGCGAATAGACACCGAATATGTCGATGGCTTCTGTCGCGGAGTCGAATTCGAGCGGCCTACTGGGCGTAGTTGGATGCGTAATTCAAAAACCACTTGAGTACCTCGGGTTCAGCAGCGGTTTCGGTGGCGACCTTTTCTGGGGACATGCCCTGGAAAACGCGTTTGATTGGAACTTCCATCAGCTTGCCGGTTTTTGTCATCGGCACACCGGGGGCGATGATGATCTCATCGGGTACATAGCGAGGTGACAGCTCGGTGCGGATGGCTTCAATGATCTTAGTTTTGAGGGCCTGCGGATCAATGTGGGGATCGCGCGGGACGACGAACAGTGGCATGTAATAACCGCCGTCGTCGAGTTCTGCACCGATAACCATCGAGGCGCTGACCTCGACCAGACCGTCGACGATCTGGTAGAGATCAGAGGACCCCATGCGGATACCACCGCGGTTTAGCGTGGCATCTGAGCGACCGTGGATGACAAAGGACAGCCGATCAGTTTTCGTGGCGAAGTCGCCGTGGTACCAGATGTGCGGGTCCTGGCTGAAATAGGCGTCGCGGTAGCGGGCGCCGTCGTCGTCATTCCAAAAATACAGTGGCATGGTTGGCATGGGTTTGGTAATGACTAACTCGCCGACCTGTTCGGTTACGGGAGTGCCGGTTTCGTCATAGACGTCGGCGGCCACCCCTAGGGCGGGGCCCATTAGTTCGTTGATGCGCACCGGATCCATCGGGTTGGAGCCGACAAATACCGAACACACGTCGGTGCCACCGGAATCGGATCGTAGGCGCAGCTTGGGGCTGACGGCATCATAGACCCATCGCCAGGTGCGTGCCGGCAGTGGTGAGGCAGAAACCAGGATATCGGTCAAATGTGACAGGTCGTAATGATTTTTCGGGATGAAGCCAGATTCCTGAACGCCGGTGAGGATCGCGGCACCGCAGCCGAAGAAGGCCACCTGTTCCTTGGCCAGGATCTCAAATTGGCGCCCGGGTCCCCCGGCGAAGACCGCGCCGGAGTATGTAACGGCCTTGGCTCCGGTGATCAAGGTGGCGACTTGCATATTCCACAGCATCCACGTGGTGGACGTACTGATGTAGACGGGTGCGCCTTGGGGCACTCGGTAGTGCAGCCCAAAGGATTTGGCGATCTCTAATACGGTGCCGCCATGGCCCTGGTCGATGCCTTTGGGCGTGCCAGTGGTGCCCGACGAGTATAGCACCCACAGCGGATGGGAGAATTCGACGGGCGCAAATTCCGGTTCGCGCGGCTGGGCGATGATGTCAGCGTAGCGAGTTGTGCTGAGCTGATGTTTTGCCGTGATCTGAGCCACGGTGTCACTGACCTGAGGCCCGGCATTTTCGACCAGGATGTGGTGACTCACCGAATCCAGTTGGGTCAACAGCGCGTCCAGGTCATCGGTTTGGTCGCGAAGTTTTCCGCCGAGTTCTAGGGCATCGATCGTGATAAGGACTTTGGGTGCAAGCTGTTTGAATCGACTGACGATTCCGGTGACGCCGAAGTCAACGTTGACCACCGACCAGATGGCCCCCACCGCTGCAGTGCCCAGGAGTGCCACGATGGCCTGTGGGATATTGGGTAGGGCTGCTGCTACGACGTCGCCGGGGCCTACGCCGATGCTGCGCAAATGGTGGGCGAAGGCGCCAACCTGTTCGTTGAGTTGTTTCCAGGTTAAAACGGTGCGGTTGAGGGATTCATCGAGTCCGACAACGGCTTCGGTATCAGCCAGCTGGTGGGCGTGTCGCAAAATATTTTCTGCGTAGTTGACCTTGGCACCTTTGCCCCATTGGGCATCAGGCAGCTGCCCGGTCAGCATGGCTGAGGTGGGTTTTTGGCCAATCACCTCGAAATAGTCCCAGATTTCTGTCCAGAAGAGTTCCAGGTTCTCCACGGACCACTGCCACAGGTCCAGGTAGGTTTGCAGTGCCAAACCGTGTTGAGTGTTCATGGTTTCCGTGAACTGATACATGGCGGTTGCCTGAACCTGGTCTTGTGTGGGCTGCCACAAAATATTGTCAGTCACGATATCTCCCAACGACGCACGAGATCATCATGATTTTCAGTGTAGCCCTGGCCAAGCTCCAGCGCAGCCGGGTGCGCCGGACGCCGTCATTAGAACTGTTCTCGCTTATGCAATTGGCGAGCCACTTCCGCCACGGTGCCCGACAGCGATGGATAGATAGTAAATGTCTCGGCTAGGTCATCGACGTGGAGTTTTTGAGACACGGCTAACGACAGTGGATAGATCAAGTCCGAAGCCCGCGGTGCAACAATCACCCCGCCCACAACGTGGCCGGAGCCGCGACGAGCGAAGATCTTGACGAACCCCTCGGTGACGTTCATCATTTTGGCGCGCGGATTGGAGGCCATCGGGATCATGTACTCATCGACCTGGTATTCGCCGGACTTGACCATCGCATCGGTGATACCCACCGTGGCGATTTCCGGGGAGGTGAAAATATTCGAGGCAACCTGGTTGCGGGAGAACGGTTTGACGACGTCGCCCAGAATGTGGTTGACGGCGATGCGCCCCTGCATGGCGGCAACCGAGGCCAGCGCGAGACGTCCGGTACAGTCGCCGGCGGCATAAATCCCCGGCACCGAGGTACGCGAGACCGCATCGATTTTAATGTGGCCGGTCTCGGTGACCTCCACACCAATATTGTCCAAGCCCAGCTCGCTAGTATTGGGGATCCCGCCTACTGCCAATAAACAGTGGGAGCCTTCAACATAGCCTCCCGAGGACAGCTCAACACGCACGCCGTTACGAATCCGTGTCACGGCTTCGGCTCTGGTACGGGAAATCACGTTGACTCCGCTTTCAGAGAACACTTCTTCCAGTACCTGCGCTGCATCGGGGTCTTCACCCGGCAGCAAGGTGTCACGCGAGGATACTAACGTCACGTTAGACCCCAGCAGTTGGTAGGCGGATGCAAATTCGGCACCCGTGACACCGGATCCAACCACCACCATGTGTTCGGGTAGCTCGTTCATCGCATAGAGCTGTTTCCAGTTGAATATGCGTTCACCATCGGGCTTTGCGGTCGGTAGCTCACGTGGTGAGGCACCCGTGGCGATCAGTACTGCATCAGCGGCGACTTCTTCGACATCGCCCTCCATGGTTTTGACTTCCACAACATTACGATTGACGAATCGGGCCTGGCCCATGACAATGCGCACCCCGTTGGCTTGCAGGCCACGGCGAATATCTTCGGACTGATCCGAGGCCAGGCGCAGCAGACGGCGGTCAATGCGTTCGATGTTGGACTTGACCGAGTGCGCATCAAATTCCAACCCCAGGCTCGGAGCACTCATGACGCGCCGTCGCGAATCAGCCGAGGCAATGAGGGTTTTGGATGGCACGACGTCGGTCAATACCGCTGATCCGCCAATCCCATTGCGTTCAATGAGTGTAACATCGGCACCAAATTTGGAGGCCACTAGGGCGGCTTCATAGCCACCGGGGCCACCGCCGATGATCGTAATGGAAGGACGCGGGACAATTTCTAGAGTGCTCACGGGTTCTATTGTGGTCTGTTTTGCATCAAAATGCACAATCACACGCGTACACCTGGTGTTTCGTTGGTTTTGATCTGTCGCGGCGCTACAGTGGGGGCTGTGAACGATACGAGACAATTTTTATTCGGAGATCACCCCGGCTTTGAACTCGCCCGCCAGGCAGCGGCCGTATTGGCCGACACATTGGGCACGGACCGACACGATATCGGGGTGGTGTTGGGCTCCGGCTGGGCACACACAATCGACTCCCTTGGCGAAGTGGTAGCCGAAGTCTCGTTCAACGACATCCCCGGTCTGGGCGGCGACGGCGTGGCTGGTCACGTACAGAAGGTCACCTCGGTCCGGTTAGCTCATGGTCGTCGCGCGCTAGTGTTCGGTTCGCGCACCCACTTTTATGCCAACCGTGATGTCCACGCCGTGGCTCACGTGGTTCGCACCATTGCCGCAACCGGCGCCGGCGTCGTCGTACTGACGAATGGTTGCGGCGGGCTTGATCCTCGCCTTACCCCCGGCACCCCGGTGCTGATTGCCGATCACATCAATCTGACCGGTGTGACCCCACTGGTCGGTCCAGAATTTGTTGACATGACTGATGCTTATGCCGCCCGGTTGCGTACCATCGCCAAACAGGTCGATCCACATTTAACCGAAGGCATCTACGTGCAATTCGCCGGTCCGCAGTATGAAACCCCAGCCGAAGTGGCCATGGCCGCCAAGCTCGGAGGGGATCTGGTGGGAATGTCGACGGCGTTGGATACTATCGCAGCCCGGCACGCCGGTTTGGAAGTCTTGGGCATCTCGCTGGTCACCAACCCCGGAGCCGGGATCACGGAGGCTCGCCTGTCCCATGAGGATGTTATCGCTGCCGGTCAGGCCGCCGCGCCACAGGTCTCAAAGCTACTTGCCGATATCATTCAGGCCATCTGATATGAGTGACCCGATTGCAGCAGCCCGTGAATGGCTCACCCTTGACCCCGAAAATGCGGGAGTGTTGACCCAAGAAATTCACGCCGCTGACGCCGGGGACGAAACCGCGCTTACCGCTTTGACAGCACGATTTGCCGGGTTTTTAACGTTTGGCACCGCAGGACTTCGCGCCCCACTGGGGCCAGGCACCGCGCGAATGAATCGCGTCGTCGTGCAACGAGCTGCTGCAGGAATCGCAGATTTCGCCAAACAACACATCAAAATTCCTTCTGTAGTCATCGGCTACGATGCCCGCCACGGTTCAAAAGACTTTGCCGTTGATTCTGCCGCGGTGCTCACCGCAGCGGGATGTCGAGTCCGGCTGCTAGCGGTCAGGACACCCACCCCGGTGTTGGCCTTTGCGTTGAAACATTTTCAGGCCGATGTCGGCATTATGGTGACCGCCTCGCATAATCCGCCGGCAGATAACGGCTATAAGGTGTACCTTGGCCCCCAGCTGCTGACAGCCGACGATACTGCCGGAGCCTACGGGCAGCTAACCGCACCCACCGACCAGATCATCGCCGGTCATATCCAGCTATGGAACACCGCCGACCACCTGCCACCCCGAGCAGCTAGCGGCTGGGAATACATTCCAGACACCATCATCGACGATTACGTCATGGCTGTAGCCGGGTTCGTTGCGGAACTTTCACCAGCGCACACACCCCGAAGTGATCTGCATGTCGTCTATACGGCTATGCACGGCGTTGGCGCCGCAACCTTTATCAAGCTGCTCGAGGCCACCGGTTTTAATGCCCCACAGCTTGTGACCAGCCAGTCGGAGCCAGATCCGGCGTTTCCTACCGTGGCCTTTCCGAACCCGGAAGAACCCGGGGCGTTGGATGAAGCATTTGCCACAGCGAGCCAGGTAGCGCAGGCTGATCTGATTGTGGCTCATGATCCTGATGCCGACCGGTTGGCCGTCGCGCTCCCCGTCGATGGTCAATGGCAACGGCTTTCCGGTGATCAGGTTGGTCTGTTGCTGGGTGCCCGGCTCATGCCGTATCTGGCACAGCAGAATTTGGCTGCGGCAAATTCGATTGTCTCCGCACCGCAGTTAGCTCAGCTGGCAGCACAACACGATGTCCACCATGAAGTGACCCCGACGGGCTTCAAATGGATTTGTCGGGTTGGTCACCTGGGCTATGGGTATGAAGAAGCACTCGGTTATGCGGTGGCCCCACATTTGGTCAACGACAAAGATGGATTGTCCGCAGCCGTTGTGCTCCTTGATCTTGCGGCTGAGCTCAAAGCCGCTGGTTCCAACCTATTGACATATCTGACGCAACTGAATGATCACCTGGGAGCAACCTTGACCGATATGGTCGCCGTCCCGGTGCCCTCCCCCAGTACTGGCAAGCTGCTCGTGGACGATCTACGAGCCAATCCGCCGAAATCCTTAGCGGGCTTCGCACCGGTCAGCATTGTTGATTATCAGCAGCCCGATGTCGCTCTGTCGCAACGCTACGGCCCTATGAACATGCTGGCGTTTACTACACAAGGATCCGTGTCTGCGCGATTAATGATTCGTCCTTCAGGTACCGAGCCGAAGGTCAAATGCTATGTTTCGGTCACGGCTGACCCCGGGACCGGAATAGACAACATACGCTCGATATTGCAGCAGTTACGCGACGAAGCAGCCACCCTGGTCCAAGTCAAATAAGGAGACTCCGTGTCCGATACCGCCCCACTGAGCCCAACACAAGTGGATGAACTCGATAGCAGCCAGCTGGCGTTGCTGATCGATCACACTCTGCTGGCGCCCACCGCCACGGCCCAAGATATCGATAAACTCTGTGATCAAGCCGCAGAATTTATTACAGCCTCGGTGTGTGTGCAGCCCATTTGGGTCGCGCACGCTGCCAAACGTCTTGCTGAATCACCGGTCAAGATCTGTACGGTCATCGGTTTTCCATCTGGAGCCCAGACCCCAGAAACCAAAGCCTTTGAAACTGCCCAGGCCATTGCCCAGGGTGCCGAGGAAGTCGATATGGTAATCAACCAGTCTGCAGCGCTGGTTGCCGATAAGGCTGCAGTGGTGCATGATATTCGTTCTGTCGTGGAAGCCGCAGCCGGGCATGACGTGATCGTCAAAGTCATCTTAGAGACGGCATCGCTGACAGAGCAGGCGAAGATCATTGCTTGTGAAGCAGCCGTTGAAGCCGGTGCTAACTTCGTCAAGACCTCCACTGGATTCGGACCCGGCGGTGCGACAGTGACAGATGTGGCTTTGCTGCGCAATACCGTAGGTAATGATCTTGGTGTCAAAGCTTCTGGCGGCATCCGCACCCGACAAGATGCCATCGAGATGCTCAAAGCTGGCGCAACCCGGCTCGGAGCTAGTTCGACTTACGCTATCCTTAGTTAACAACACATCATCGCACCGTCGCCCACGCTATGCTGGCGACAATAGAATTTTTGAAAGAACGAGGTGTCCCCGTGATTCGTGACGGTAAACCGGCAAATTTCTCCGGTGAAGGCAATACGGCTGGTAACTTGCTGATCTTCGTCATCGCACTCGCCCTGTTTGTTGCTGGCTTGTATATGATCAACCTGCTGTCATTTGAAAATGTCTGGGTTCCGATGCTTAGCGTCGTGATTCTGAGTGCTGTCGCATACTTTATTCCGAAGCAAATCGTCGGACGTTCCAATACCGTTGATGCAGAATTCGTGACTGATCCAGCTCACGAAACCAACTCTCCTAATCTCTAAAAGGACTCTCGCAAAGAGCTACCTAACTGCACCCGGGGTGGGTCTATTACCCCGGGTGCAGTTAGGTTTCCTACCACGTGAATATGTCACACCGAAATCTCAGCATCGACGCACTGAGTCGCCTTTCTACTGCCAGGGTCGTGCGGATACATTCGGGAATCTGTGACGGTTCCAGCCTGCTTTTCGTATGGCGGATGCGGTTATTCCTTATGCTGTCCTGGCGCTTTTAATCCCCCACCTGACATGGTCTATGATCATTACCCTGATCGTGGTTGGTATCAAATGGGATACGCCAACAGATATGCTGCACCACCTGTACATCGGTTCGCGCAACGATACAGGGTGCTCGGCTTTGGGATGTCTTCATGGTTCCTGCTGATCCGGGCCTTCTCAGCGATCAGTTGCTTCGCGCATTCCGGTGATCTTTTTGCTTACTGCGTCGCTCGTGGTGGCATATCATGACAACGTTGCCGCACACTACATTCATGCTGGACGATTTGGCTGGTCATTCATCGCTCCGGGTATCGCAATGATCGTGCCGTCGGCTTTTTGATGATCTATTCAACCGGCGTCAACCGGTTGCTGCACGGGTGGATGTTCCTGGAACCAGTCGTGGGACGACTAACTGCGGACGGTTTCGACAGTAGGGCTATCCAATGGCTTAATCCTATTGTGGATACAGGCAATTGGCTTCAATACCAATGCTTCAGGTGATCTTTTCATTAGCTTTGGGGTAGCCTTGACCACAGCGTTTGCCGTGGGGCTGTTTTGAACATGACACCGGCGGCTCGTGCGCTATCTGGAGTAGCTCAGAAACGACTACTTCGGGTAATCATTGCTGCCTCATAGTTGAAACGGATTTATGATCACCACCCGCCCAACTCGGAACCTCGGAATCGACCTGCTTCGTGTCTTTTCCATCATTATGGTGGTGGTAGGCCACGCTGGTTATTTTCCCAACTCGGAATTGCTCACCATCTGGCGGATGCCGTTATTCTTCATGCTCTCCGGGTTCTTCTTTACTCCGGGGCGCACACTATTCTCGGAATTTTCTAGGCGCTGGGACACGCTGCTCATCCCCTATCTGGCCTGGTCAGTGATCATCTCAGTGTGGCTTATTGCTGTGGAATGGGGACAACGCGACATTATCCTCGACCATTTACATTCCGGCTGGTCGGGTGGAGCAGGGCAATCAATCTTTTGGATGGCCGCCTGGTTCATCACAACCCTGGCCGGTGCGACGCTGCTACGCAGATTTTTAGAGCCACTGGGCTCAGCTGTGGTCTGGACCGTCGCTCTGCTAGGGGTGCTGACTTCGTATGCTTGCTATCAGTTAGTTACCAATGGCGTATTCGAAACCCATCCACTGGTAGAAACACCGCTTCGGCTCGGACTGGCATGGCCGGTCATGTTCTATCTGCTCGTCGGAGAACAGCTGCGGAAACTCCTCATGCCGCTGGTTCGCCGATATTCTTCTCACGTCTTGGCCGCCCTCGGCCTGTCGTTAGTCGTAACCGCACTGGGGGTCACGTACACAACCGAGGTACGTGCCCACTATATTCAGGTCGGAGACTTTGGCACGATCTTGCTTACACCCCTGATTGCCATCGTGGTAACCGCTGGCTTCATTTTGATTTTTGCCACCTGGGTCAACGATGGGATACAAAAGTTCCCAGCCGTCCAAACAAGCGTCTCACGTTTGGTACGCACCGGCACGGCTGTGGTATTTTTCCACGGACTGGTGTTGGTATGGATGCACCAAAACGGCTTCGACGATGATTCGCTGGCGCACTGGTTATTGCGCATGAGCGTCGCCTTGGTCGTCTCGTTTATCGTCGGCTTGCTGATCAATACGACACCGGCCGCACGGCTGCTGTCGGGGGCACCTCGGGATCCGGGACTCTTACGGTCCCGGATAAAGGTTTAGTTTTCGCCGAAGATATTCGCTAAGAACTTGCCGGCCCATTCCAGCAGTTCGGCATCGACGAGGTCTTTGCCGGTCACCGCCTGGGTTTTGGGTCGTGGTACCATGATGGCTTTGAGCGGCGCCCGATGCACAGCCCCCGGGTACATCCGCTTCATGCGCATCGCGCGTGAGTCTGGTAGTTCCTCCACCGGGCCGAACTTGATGTTCTTGCCCATCAGCATCACCTCATGGACACCATATTCGCGAGCGGTGTTTCGGAAGTTCGCCACGGCCACGAGGTTCTGTGCGGCTTCGGGCAGTTCACCGTAGCGGTCCTGTAGCTCTTCAACGGCAGCTTCCACGGCTGCAGTGTCGGAGGCTTGAGCCAGATTGCGGTAGGCCTCCAGGCGCAGTCGTTCCCCTGGTACATAGTCATGCGGCAGGTGCGCGTTGACGGGCAGCTCGACTTTGACTTCTGGCGGTGACGTATCTTCTTCGCCCTTGAAATCCGTAACGGCTTCTCCCACCATGCGAATATATAGGTCGAAGCCAACCCCGGCGATGTGACCGGATTGTTCTCCACCCAGCAGGTTTCCTGCCCCACGGATCTCAAGGTCCTTTTGGGCCAATTGCAAGCCTGAGCCAAGCTCATTATGGGTGGCCACAGCTTTGAGACGTTCCATAGCGGTTTCATTTAGTGGTTTGCCGGTGTCATACAGGAAGTAGGCATATGCGCGATCACGGCCACGCCCCACACGACCACGCAACTGATGTAGCTGGGAAAGGCCGTAGCGATGGGCGTCTTCGATGATCAGGGTGTTGGCGTTGGCAATGTCCAGTCCGGTTTCGATAATCGTAGTAGAAACCAGCACGTCGTATTCTTTTTCCCAGAAATCGACCATGATCTGTTCCAGCGTGGACTCGGACATACGACCGTGGGCAACTGCCACGCGTGCTTCAGGAATTAATTCTTGAATGCGTGCCGCAACCTTATTGATGCTGTTGACCCGGTTGTGGACATAGAACACCTGGCCCTCGCGCATCATCTCACGACGAATAGCCGCAATGATTTGTTTGTCGGTGTACGGGCCAACGTAGGTCAATACCGGGTGGCGTTGTTCCGGCGGGGTGGCCAAGGTAGAAGTCTCACGGATCCCAGTCATTGACATTTCCAGGGTTCGTGGAATCGGGGTTGCTGTCATAGCCAGCACATCAACATTGGTACGCAGCTGTTTGAGTTTTTCTTTGTGTTCGACGCCGAAGCGCTGTTCTTCGTCAATGATCACCAGGCCAAGGTCCTTAAACTGGATCTCATCGG
>Ga0079226_10004001_pt1 | contig 11279 bp, 10 predicted proteins | sample Poulit2014_FD_76345 | JGI IMG/M metagenome (GOLD analysis project Ga0079226, IMG submission 76345) | Agricultural soil microbial communities from Georgia to study Nitrogen management - Poultry litter 2014 | ecosystem: Environmental > Terrestrial > Soil > Agricultural land | place: USA: Georgia...
CCCGAGGAGCTGCGCCGCAAGCTGCGACCACGCCGTTTCGGCGAGGAGTCCGCGACGCTGATCCTCACCCGGATCGACGGCGAGCAGTCGGTGATCGTCGCCTCGCCGCACCGCTCCCCCGCTCCGGGAGGCACCACATGACCACCTCCGCCCACGAGCCGCGCCCGGGGCCCCGGGCCAGCGCCCCCGCCGAGGCGGGGTCCCGACGCACCGTGGTGGTGCTGCTGGTGGTGCTCGCCCTGGCGGCCTTCGCCCTGGTGACGCTCGGCGCCTCCGCGCAGCGGGACACGCTCGCGGTGTTCGAGGGCGAGAGCGGTGAGCGCACCCCCGTCGAGCTGGAGGAGAAGGAGGAGTACACCGAACCCGACTGGACGGTGTACGACGTGCCGGCACCGGCGCCGCGGAGCGAGGCGCCGGGCGTCGCCGCGAAGGTGGCCGTGGCACTGCTCGCCGCGATCCTGCTGGTCGCCGTGATCGTGCTGATCCGGCGGCTGCGGAAGCTCGCGCGCCCGCCCCGCGAGGAAGCGGCCGAGGTCGAGGAGGAGGAGCTCTCCGAGGTGCAGGCCCGCGCCGCCCTCGATGACGCCCGCGAGCGCCTCGTGCGGGGCGCCGACGCCCACGGCGCGGTGATCGCGGCCTGGCACGCCCTCGAGGAGTCGATCGCCCGCGCCGGCGTGCGGCGCGACCGCACCCAGACCACGCTCGAGTTCGTCGTCGCCGTGCTGGGCTCGCTCGACCTGGATCGCACAGCGCTGGATCGCCTCGCGCACCTGTACCGTCGCGCGTTGTTCGACGACGCCCCGCTCGAGGAGAGCGACCGCACGGAGGCCCACCGGCAGCTCGACCGCCTCGTCGCCCAGCTGAAGGAGGGCGCGCGATGACCCGCTCGCAGCGCTCCCTGCTGCTCCACCTGCTGGGTGGCGCCGTCGTCGCCGCTCTCGTCGTCGCCGTGTGCGCGCTCTTCGCTCTCCGCCTGTCCCTGCCGATCATGCTGGCCGCCGGGCTCGCGGGCGGGGCGACGCTGTGGGTGACCATGCGGTCCCCGGCCCGGGCCGACCACCTGGACGGCCCCCGCCTGGACCTCGACGTGGACTACGCCCTCCCCCACGGGCAGGACGTCCGCGTGCGGCGCCTGGAGGACATGATCCACGCCGCCCAGCCGAGCCGGCGGATGACCGCGCGGTCGCTCGCCCGCACGCTGGGCGAGATCGCGGACGAGCGCGCCCGCGACCCGCAGGCCCCGCCCCTGAGCCCCCAGCTCACGGACCTCATCGCGCGGGCCCGGGAGCCGGACGCCGAAGCCCACCCGATCCGGGCGATCGATCGCCGCACCCTGCACCGCTATCTGCGCGAACTCGCAGTTACCGGACAATAACGATTCGGCCATGAGGTGTCGGACATGCGTCTCCGGCCTCACGGGCTGTCCTAGAGTGCAGGGGTCCGACCGCACGAAGACGTGATCGGCACCATGCCCCCGCGAGGCATGTGACCCCGAACATATGAGGTGCAGCAGTGCAGCAGATCCTCCCCCCGCGCCCCCTCCCCGGGCGCGAGCACCCCTCCGGTCGTCTGATCAGCCGGCGGGCTGATGAGGGAGCCGCGCAGTGACGAAGTACATCCTGCGCCGGTTCGTCAACTACGCGATCCTCACGGCCCTGGCCACGATCGTCGCCTACATCGCCGCAAGCTCCTTCTTCCAGCCTCGCAACCGCTACCTGGGCCGCAACCCCCCGATCGACGAGGCCTCGATCGACGCGATCCTCAGCGCGCACGGCGTGAACGACAAGGACCCGGTGCTGCTGCGCACCTGGTGGTGGATCGAGGACTTCTTCACCGCCCCGTTCATGGACAAGCTCGGCACGGACCTCAACGACCGCTCGGTGGTGCACCAGATGCTGGGCGACCCCTCGCAGTGGCTGACCTTCTGGGAGCAGGGCTGGCTGGGGCGCTCCGGCGTGAGCCTGCGCCTGCTGATCATCGGCTCGCTGCTCGCGGCGCTGCTCGGCGTCGCCTTCGGCGTCTGGGGCGCGGTCCGCCAGTACAAGGCCTCCGACCAGGTGATCTCCTACGCCTCGTTCATCCTCATCTCGACCCCGACCTTCGTCGGCGGCGTGCTGCTGATGATCGCGGCCACGAAGTTCAACCAGATGCTGGGCGGGCAGGTCATCCGTTTCACCGGGGCGTACACGCCCGGCACGAGCGGCTTCTTCGGCGTGCTGTGGGATTACATATCGCACCTGCTGCTGCCCACGATCGCGCTGACCCTGTTCGGCGCCGCCGGCTACTCCCGCTATCAGCGCGCGGTGATGCTCGACGTGCTAGGCTCGGACTTCATCCGCACCGCCCGCGCGAAGGGGTCCACCCGCACCCGTGCGCTCGTCAAGCACGGTCTGCGCGTCGCGCTGATCCCGATGTCCACCTACTTCGCGTACAACTTCGGCACCCTGGTCTCCGGCTCCGCCTTCCTCGAGATCGTGTTCTCGTGGGCGGGGATGGGCCAGTACGGCATCCAGGCCGTGCAGCAGTCGGATGTGAACGCGCTCGCGGGGACGGTGCTGTTCTCCGCGGTGCTCGTGCTGTTCGCCTCCACACTCTCCGAGTTCCTGTACGCCGCACTCGACCCGAGGGTGAGGATCTGACATGTCGACGCTGTCCACTCCGCCGTCCGACGTCCCCGAGGCGCCCGACATGGTCGACCTCGACACCGGCCTCCACGACGAGGCCGCCGAGGGTCCGCGCAGGCGCCCCATCTCGCGCAACACCCTGGTGTGGCGCCGGCTCAAGCGGAAGCCGAACTTCTGGATCGGTGCCGCCATCACCGTGTCGATCATCCTGTTCGCCCTGGTGGGCAACCTCCCGAACGTCTACGCGGTGGGCCAGCAGGATCCCTACGGGTTCAACGCGCCGCCCGGTGCCCAGCACTGGTTCGGGGCGGACGCGATCGGTCTGGACCTCTACGCCTCGATCACCGCGGCGCTGCGCAAGTCCCTGCTGATCGGCTTCATCGCCGCGCCCGCCGCGACGATCATCGCCGCGCTGGTGGGGGCGCTCGCCGGCTACCTGGGAGGCCCGGTCGAGATGTTCCACGGCTGGCTCGTGAACCTCCTGCTCACGCTGCCGATCTTCTACGTCCTGATGATCATCTCGCCGCTCATGGCGAGCATGTCGTGGGTCATCCTGGTGCTGTTCATCGCGCTCTTCGGCTGGATGATCATGTCCCAGATCGTGAAGAACCAGACGAAGTCGCTGCGCGAGCGGGAGTTCGTGCTCGCGGCCCGCTTCTCCGGGGTGGGGACCTTCACGATCCTCACCCGGCACATCGTCCCGAACGTCTCCTCCCTGCTCATCGTGGACGCCACCCTCGGCGTGTGCTCCGCGATCATCGCCGAGACCTCGCTGTCCTACTTCGGCCTGGGCATCCAGCCGCCCGACGTCTCGCTGGGCACCCTCCTGCAGGACGGCACCTCCGCCGCGGTCGCCCGGCCCTGGCTGTTCATCTTCCCCGCCGGCTTCCTCGTCGGGCTGCTCACCGCCGTGGCCCTCGTGGGCGATGCGCTGCGTGACGCGCTCGATCCGACCAGCGGCACCGACCGGGCCTGAGCGGCCCCACCGTCCCGGCGCGCTGATCCCGCGCCCCCGCCGAAGGAGCACCGCCGCTCCTTCCCGACCCGAAGACCCGTCGCCGGCATCGCCGGCGACCACAGCGTCCGTCCATTCCCATGACGGCGTCTCACCTCATAAGGAGAAGAACATGACCATCACGAGCAACCGGCGCCGGTTCCTCCAGGGCACTGCGGTCGTGGGTGGCCTCGGCGCCCTGGCCGCATGCGGCCAGCAGTCGTCCGAGGAGCAGGCCAGCAAGGCCGCCGAGGAGAACGAGAAGGCCGCAGAGGAAGCCTCCGAGCTGCCCAACACCGGCTGGGAGCGGGCAGAGGGCGACGAGATCGAGGACGGCGGCACGCTGCGCCTGGCCGTGACCCAGCTGCCGAACACCTGGAACTACTACCACACCAACGGCGCGCTGGGGGACCTCGCCGACATCCTCGAACCGATGTGGCCCGGCAGCTACACAGCCGCCGAGGACGGCTCGGTCGAGCTCAACCCGGACACGGTGCTCTCCGCGGAGGTCACCAACGAGGATCCGCAGATCGTCACCGTGAAGTACAACCCGGAGGGCGTGTGGGAGGACGGCTCGCCCATCACGATCAAGGACTTCATCTCCCAGTGGAAGGCCTGCAACGGCGCCAACGAGGAGTTCCAGCTCGCCAGCACCACCGGTTGGGAGGACATCGCGGACGTCCGCGAGACCGACGACGAGTACACCGGGGAGATCGAGTACTCCTCGACCTTCCCCGACTGGATCCAGTACCTCTACCCGAGCCTGCCTGCATCCATCACCTCGGACCCGAAGGTGTTCAACGAGGACTACGTCACCACCCCCACCCCGTCCTACGGGCCGTTCATGGTCGACAACATCGACCAGACCGGCGAGGTCGTGACCCTCAAGCGCAACGAGAACTGGTGGGGCCAGGCCCCCAAGCTCGAGACGATCATCTTCTCCGTGGTCAGCCAGGCGCAGATGCCCTCGACCTTCGCCAACGGCGAGATCGATGCGCTCTCGATCGCGGACGGCGACACCTATTCGCAGGCCTCGGGGCGCTCCGACGCCGTGATCCAGAAGACCAACGGCGTCACCTGGACCCACGTAACCCTGAACGTCACCGGTGACGACAACCCGCTCGCGGACGTCCAGGTGCGCGAGGCCCTCGCCCGCGCCATCAACCGCGACGCGGTGGGCGAGGCCGTGGTGGCGCCGCTCGAGGCCCCCGTGGTCAAGGTCGACAACTTCGTGTTCATGCCGGGCCAGGACGGCTACGAGGACTCCTTCGAGGCCGGCTCCGGCTCGCCGCTCGAGTACGATCCGGACGCCGCGGGCGCTCTCCTCGACGAGGCCGGCTGGGAGCTCAACGGCGACGTGCGGGAGAAGGACGGCAAGCAGCTCACCCTCTCCGTCACGGTCCCCGCGGACACCAAGTCGAACTCCGACCGCGCCCGGCAGATCCAGAACGACCTCAACGCGGTGGGCTTCTCCGTGGAGCTGGACACCGTCCCCTCGGACGCCTACTTCGACGAGTACGTCGATCCGGGCGACTTCGACATGGTGACCTTCTCCTGGATCGGCACCCTGTTCCCGCAGCAGTCCTCCGCCAACCTGTTCTACCCGGCCACGTCGGGCCAGAACTACACGGGCCTGGACCTGGATGACGAGGTCGCCGATCTGGCGAAGTCGATGCAGACCGAGCTGGACCCGGATACCCGCATGGCGGCCTCCAACGAGTTCTCCGCCGTCGTGGCGAAGTCCTTCAGCGTGATCCCGTTCTACGCGACCCCGAACATCTTCGGCGTCGCCGAGGGCCTGGTGAACTACGGGCCGTCGCTGTTCGAGTCCATCGACTGGACCGTGGTGGGCTTCAAGGCCTGAGCCGCAGCTCCGCACGCGGGAAGGGCCCGGTCACCGTCCCGCGGTGACCGGGCCCTTCCCCGTCGTCGGGCCGCGGCGCTCACAGCAGGCCGCGCGCGAGCACCGCGAGGACGCACGCCGCGAGGACCCCGATCGCAGAGCGGTTCGGACGGCGCTGCACGGCTCCGCGCTGTTCCGCCCCCTGCTGCTCGGCGTCCGGCCCGTCCTCGTGCCGGGCCGTCCACTGCTCCCAGGCTGCGACCGCCGCATGGCTGGGGCTCGCCAGCTGATCCCGTCGCAGCCGCTCCGCCCAGTTCTCCCTCGCCGCCGGTGCGCCGTGGGAGGCGCGCGGATCGGCGCGGGAGAGCCGCTCCCGCGGACGGTCGCGCCCCACCCCGGGAGCGTTCCAGGCGGTGATCTGCTCGGTCCGTGCCTCCCCCGGAGCGGCCACCAGGTCGAAGCGCAGCATCGCCCCCAGGCGCGCGTCGGCGATCGCCGCCATGGGAAGCAGATGGGTGACCAGCACGTTGCGCACCTCGAGACGATCCTCGCGGACCACCACGCGCGGCGCCCACAGCACCACCCACACCACGGCGGAGGCCACCGCAGGCAGCACCGCGAAGCGCCACCCGTCCCCGCCCAGCAGCCAGAAGGCCTGCAGGGCCGTGGCCCCGCACAGCGCCCACACGAGGGCGCACAGCACGAGGGCGCCGCCGGGACGGATGTGGGTGGTGCCGTCCGCCCGGTGCCTCAGGCCCAGTCGCGTCACCTCAGGTGCTCGCGACCTCGGTGACCTCGCCCGAGGCGATCCGCGCATCGAGCGCGTCACGGTCCAGGAAGATGCGGTCGCGGCTGCGCTCGATCTCCGGATCCGGGATCGGCACGGCGGAGAGCAGCGCCCGGGTGTACTCATGCTGGGGATCGTCGAAGACGTCCTCGGTGCGGCCGGTCTCCACGATGCGCCCCTTGTACATCACGGCGATGCGGTCGGAGATGTTGCGCACCACGGAGAGGTCGTGGGAGACGAACAGGTAGCTCACCGCGAGATCGTTCTTGAGCTTCTCGAGCAGGCTGAGCACGCCGGCCTGGATGGTCACGTCCAGGGCGGAGGTGGGCTCGTCGAGCACGATGAGCTTGGGCTCGCAGGACAGCGCGCGCGCCACGCCGATGCGCTGGCGCTGGCCGCCGGAGAACTCGTGGGGATAGCGGTCCGCATGCTCGGGCAGCAGCCCCACGGTGTCCAGCAGCCACTCGATCCGCTCGTCCATCGTCTTGTCGGAGTAGCCCTGCACGCGCATCGGCTCGCGCAGCGAGTCGGAGATCGGCAGGCGCGGATCGAGCGAGGCCATCGGGTCCTGGAAGACGATCGAGATGTCCGAGCGCAGCTTCTTGCGATCGTCCTTGCTCAGCTTGGAGGTGTCGGTGCCGTTGAAGCGGATCGCCCCGCCCTGCAGCGGCTCGAGCTTCATGATCTCCATGAGCGTGGTGGTCTTGCCGCAGCCGGACTCGCCCACCAGGGCGAAGCACTCGCCCTCGTGGATGTCGAAGGAGATCCCGTCGACCGCGCGCTGCTCGCCGATCTTGCGGCGGAACACGGCGCCCTTGGTGATCGGATAGATCCGCTCGAGCCGTTCGACCTCGAGGATCTTCGCAGCGGCCGTGGTGTCTTCCGTGTGCTCCTCCGCGACGTCCGGCGCGGTGCCGCCCACGTCGGCGATGTCCGCGGGGTCCATCTCCCCGCGCTCGATCGCGAGGCGCTCGGCCGCGGTGGCCTGCCCGTCCACGCGCGGCACCGCCGAGAGGAGCTTCTGGGTGTAGGCCTCGCGGGGGCGGTAGAAGATGTCGTCCACCGAGCCCTGCTCGACCAGCAGCGACTTCTCCATCACCAGCACGCGGTCGGCGAAGCCGGCCACGACGCCGAGGTCGTGGGTGATGAGGATGGTGGCGGCGTCGACCATCTCCTGCGCCGTCTTCAGCAGCTCCATCACCTGGGCCTGGATCGTCACGTCCAGCGCCGTCGTCGGCTCGTCGGCGATGATCAGCTCGGGCTCGTTCGCGATCGCCATCGCGATCATGGCGCGCTGGCGCATGCCGCCGGAGAACTCGTGCGGGAACTGCTTCGCGCGGCGCTTCGGGTGCGGGATGCCCACGGCCTCGAGCAGCTGCACGGCACGGTCCTGGGCGGCGCTCTTGGAGACCGACCCGTCGTGCAGCTCGATCGCCTCCGCGATCTGGTCGCCGATCGTGTAGACCGGGGTGAGCGCCGAGAGCGGGTCCTGGAAGATCATCGAGATCTTGTCGCCGCGCAGGGCCGAGAGCTGGCGGTCGTTCATCGCGAACATGTCCTCGCCCATGAACTCGATGCCGCCGGTGATGGTCGCGGTGCGCGGCAGCAGGCCCATCACGGCGAGGGAGCTGACGGACTTCCCGGAGCCGGACTCCCCCACGATCGCGAGCGCCTCGCCGGGGCGGACCTCGTAGCTGAGGTCCTGCACGGCCCGGACCGTCCCGGCCTCCGAGGGGAAGGTGACGGTGAGGTCGCTGACGGTCAGGATCGGTTCGGACATGTTCCTACCTCTGGGCGGTCGGGGGCGGCGGGCACTCCGGCGCACGCCGTCGTCTCCGCGCACGGCAACGGGCGCGTCGTCCCGGATCAGTCCTGATCTGGGCTGTCGGACAGAATATCCCCTCCGCTGCAGGAAGGGGGCGATTCCCGGGGCGCCCCACGGATCATTGCCGAACCGTGATGTGCCGTCCCGGCCCCGCCGGCTCGGATCGCGGGAGGGTCCCGGATGTGGGTCGCGTCTCACGTAGGGTCGTCCCACACCACCGCGCCGTGCCGGCTCCCCCACCGCGCACCGGCGCCGTCGGCCACGGATGTCCGCGAGCTCGCCCCCGCGCGAGGAGAGGGATCGATGACCCAGCCCACCCCCATGACCCCCGCCGAGGCGACCGCTGCGGCCCAGGCGGTGCTCGACACCGTCGAGACGGCCGTCGTCGGCAAGCGCGAATCCCTCGAGCTGGTGCTCACCGGCATCCTCGCCGGCGGCCACGTGCTGCTCGAGGACCTGCCCGGCCTCGGCAAGACCCTCGCCGCCCGCTCCTTCGCACAGGCGCTCGGGCTCCCCTTCAAGCGCGCCCAGTTCACGCCCGATCTGCTGCCCGCGGATCTCACCGGCGCCGAGGTGTTCGACCAGCGCACCGGCGAGTTCGTGTTCCGTCCCGGCCCCGTGTTCACCGGGCTGCTGCTGGCTGACGAGATCAACCGCACGCCCCCGAAGACGCAGTCGGCGCTGCTCGAGGCGATGCAGGAGCGGCAGGTCTCCGTCGAGGGCACCACGCGTCCGCTGCCCGCGCCCTTCCACGTGCTCGCCACGGCGAACCCGATCGAGCACGAGGGCACCTACCCCCTGCCGGAGGCGCAGCTGGACCGCGTCCTGCTGCGGCTGTCCTTCGGCTACCCGACCTCGGTGCAGGAGTGGGAGGTGGTCTCCCGCCGCCTGGACCGTCGCCGCGAGGAGCAGCGGGTCGCCGAGGTGCTCGACGGGCCGGGCCTGCTGGGCGTCCAGGCGGTGGTCGAGGAGGTCCACGTCGAGGACTCGGTGGGCCACTACGCGGTCGATCTCGTCTCCGCGACCCGCGAGCACCAGCACGCCCTGGTGGGCGCCTCCCCGCGCGGCACCCTCGCCCTCATCACCTGCGCCCGCGCGCTGGCCGTGGTCCGCGGGCGCACCTACGTGGTGCCCGAGGACGTCAAGGCCCTCGCCCACGCCGCCCTCGACCACCGCGTGACGGTCAAGCCCGAGCTCTGGCTGCAGAACGCGACCGGCGCGGGCGTGGTCGAGTCGGTGCTGCAGCAGATCGAGGTGCCGGATGCGGTCCGCCCGCCGGCGATGGCGGGAGCGGGCGGAGGGGGCGCGGGCGCGCCGACGGGCGAGCACGCGTGAGACCTGTGCGCATGCGGCCGACGGCCGCCCTGGCCCGCGCCGCGATCGTCGGTTGCGGGGCGTTCGCCCTGGCCGTCCTGCTGGGACGCCCTGCGCTGGTGCTCGTCGGCCTGCCGCTGATGGCCTGGGCGCTCATGGCGGTGGCGGCACGGATCGGGCGCGGCGAGGAGCGCGACATCCAGCCGCCGCCGCTGCTGACGGGCCGCCGCACCGTCGAGGAGGGCGGGTCCACCTCGGTGGGCCTGCGCGGCACGCCCGGGCTGCTCACCGCGGCCTCGGTCCCGCTGCTGCCGCACACGGTCCTCGCCCCGCGCCACGGGGCGCTCGCCGCGGACGGCGAGCTGCGGATCCGGGTCGATGCCAGGCGCTGGGGCCGGATCCGCCTCGGCCCCGTGCACACCGTCGTCGCGGACGGCCTGGGGGCCTTCCGCGCACAGCTCACCCTGCCCCCGGTGGACCTGCACGCGGTCCCGGCCTCGAGCGTGCTGGACGCCCCGGTGGAGGTCCCCACCCCGATCGGGGTCAGCGGCGTGCACCTCTCGCGCCGCCGCGGTGACGGCACCGCCCTGTCCGAGGTGCGCGAGTTCCGTCCCGGTGACCGCCTGCACCGCATCAACTGGCGGGTCACGAACCGCACCGGCGCGCTGCACACCAACGCGACCTTCACCGAGCAGGACACCGACGTCCTCATCGTCACCGACACCATCGCGGACATCGTCCCGGCCCCCTGGGCCGGCACCGACGCCCCCACCAGCCTGGACCTGAGCGTCCGCGCCACTGCCGCGGTGGCGCGCCACTACCTGGGCGCCGGCGACCGCGTCTCGCTGTTCGACATCGGCCACCTCATCGGGCCCGTCCGCGCCGGCACCGGGCCGCGCCAGCTGCGGGTGCTCACCGACGCCCTGTCCCGCGCGGCACGGGACGACGGCACGCTGCGGCCGGCACGGCGCCTGCGCTCGGTGCGGCCCGGCACCCTCACGGTGGTGTGCTCCCCGCTGCTGAGCAAGGACGCGATCGCGCAGATCGGCGTGCTCGTCGCGCACGGGGCCGATGTCATCGTCGTGGACACGCTCCCGCCCAGCATCGGCGACATCTCCGCCCTCACCGGGCGGGCACCACGGATGGACGGCCGGGTCTCGGACCGGTTCTGGCCGGAGGCATGGGCGCTGCGGCGCCTGCAGCGCGAGCGGACGGTGCGCGAGCTGCGCGAGTCCGGTGTGCCGGTCACCGCATGGGAGGGGCCCGCCTCGCTGGCCCCCGTGCTGCTCTCGCTCTCCGCCGCCCGTACGGCCCCGCGCCGCAGGAGGTCCTGATGTTCACCCGCACCGTCATCGACCCGATCGCGATGCTGCTGCTCGAGATGCAGAAGGTCAGCAGCACCCAGTGGGTGCTGCGCTGCACCGGGCTGCTCGGGACCGTGCTCGCGCTGCTGCTCACCCTGCCCGGAGGCCTGTTCGCGCACATCGGCACCATCGCCGTCACCGCCGTGGTGGCGGTGGCGCTGCTGATCCAGATGGTGCGCCCGGACAGCGATCTGGGCCTGCTCGGGCCGGGCCTGCTCGTGCTGGTCCTCGCCGGCCAGGGGGATCTCTCGATCCCGCGGGCGCTCGGCATCGGCCTCGCCCTGCTCCTGGCCCATGCGGCCTTCGCCCTCGCCGCGACGATCCCCGCGCACGGGGTGCTCGCCGGCTCCGCGTGGCGGCTCGGGGGCCGGCGCCTGCTGCCCGTGCTGGCGCTGATCGCGCTGGGCACGCTGCTGGCCCTGGGGCTGATGGGGGTGGGCCTGGGGCCGTGGATGCTGGTGCTGGGCGTGCTGGCGGTGGTGATGCTGTTCGTCGTGGTGGCCCCCTCGGACGACTCGGCCTGACCTC
>Ga0079226_10004002_pt1 | contig 11278 bp, 10 predicted proteins | sample Poulit2014_FD_76345 | JGI IMG/M metagenome (GOLD analysis project Ga0079226, IMG submission 76345) | Agricultural soil microbial communities from Georgia to study Nitrogen management - Poultry litter 2014 | ecosystem: Environmental > Terrestrial > Soil > Agricultural land | place: USA: Georgia...
CTTTTTCCTCTCGATCAATTCGGCGAACGTCATTTCTTTATTCATGGTTTACTCCAGTTGAGGGGTCAGGACGAGGGCCGCCGCGAGTGGAGCCATGTCGATACCCTTCCATGTAAATCTCCCAATTCTCACGACGCCGGCGACTTTTCTTTGTTTCACGCCCACTGGTATGAACAACCCGTCCCGGCGGTGGCGGTGGCGGTACAGCTGGTACACAACCGGTGGCCGGCGGCTGGCTTCGGCCACTGCAACTGGCCAAATCTTGTGGTATGGTGCGCCTTCGCATTTGGTTCCCCCCTGATGCGAGCTAAGGCGCTGCCGGGATTCCTGGCGGCGCCTTTTTTGTTGGGGAATACCGAGACTTCAATCACACTGCTGGTGCGCAGCCAGGTCGGAAGGCCGCCAGCGCGTGCAGCGGGCGGAAAGCTGGATGGGAGGAGGGAGTTTTCCCTGTTTGGCCCAACGCCAAACGGTGGAGGGGTTCACCCCGTATAAGTGGGCAACCTCGTGGTCGCGCAGAAGCTGTTCGGGACTGGATTTTGATTTGCTCATTTTCAGGCCTATAGATCGTGGCCTGAGTTGACAGCGACCACACCATGCGTCAGCATGGCGGTGCTAAGACGCGCCGTCCTTCAGGCCGTGTTGCAAGCCCTGCGCCGATACCAGCGGCTCAGGGCTTTTTCGTGTCTAGCGCATACGCCAGACCCTCAGAAAGCGGTGGCGTGCTCATATCATCAACGCCACGCATATCCTTGCGACCAATGATAATCGCTATACCAAGTATATCAAGCGTATTAACTCAGAAATAATTGACAGTTTGTCAATTGAACCCCTGAGTCAGTTGATTATAAATGATAATTAAAATACGAAAAGACAATCAGCGCAGAGACAGTTCGATCGGCAACCCCGATTTTGCTTGGAAAGTGCGCTGATTTCTCACGACACCAGTTTCGCCAAGGCGGCTGACCAATCATTCAGCGCGGCACGTTTCTCCTCATAGTAGGAGTAGCGGTCGTACACGGCGCCAACGCTGCCATCGACATGATTGAGGATCTTGTCGACGACCAGGCGGCCATGGCCTAGCTCTGTCATTCTGGACGCCGCGGTCCTCCTCAGATCGTGCGGTTTGCGTGCGGAGTCGAACAGCCGCTGCATGGCCTGGATGGGCGCGTAGATCGTCACATGGCCGCATTTGCTGTTGCTGGGGAACAGGAATGTACCGTCGGCGGTCTCCAGCGCGGCCCTTATGGTCTTCATCGCCAGGTTGGATAGCGGAATCGTATGGCCCTGGTCGTTCTTCGACCGCCTGGCTGGCAGCACCCAGCGTTCGCGATCCAGGTCCAGTTCATCCAGGCGAATGCCACAAACTTCGGCGTTCCGTGCCGCCGTCGTCAGCAGCAATCGCAAGATCAGACGGGTATTGTGGTGCATCGGCAGGGCGGTCTCGGTTTCTCCATAAGGCTCGGTGGCAGCCCATAAAAGTTGCAAATCACCGTCACTCAGCACAACATCGCGTCGGCGCTCCTTGCTTTGCTTGATCTGCAGCGCTGGCGATACGTCGATCACGCCACGCTCGACGGCGAAGTTCAACATCTTGCGCACGACCGCGAATACCCTGTTTGCATGCGTATCGGCGCCACGGTCGCGGATGCGATCAATCACGGCCACAATGTCGCGTCGGTGCAGATCGTCCAGCGCGACCTTGCCGATGAATGGCAGCACATCGACATCCAGGTTGCGCCGGTCGCTCCTCCAGCTTTTCTTGTTCGGCTTGGCGTGCCGCTCGATGTATTCATCAGCGAACTCGGCCACGGTCGGCATGCGATCTCGTTCCACCTTGATGCGCTGAGATTCGGCATCCGGATCGCGGCCCTCGGCCAACAGCTCGCGCTGATCCATGACGGTGCGCCTCGCGTCGGCCAAGCTCATTGTCGGCCATTCGCCGAGTTTGAGATATTTTTCCTTCTGGCGGAAAACGTAACGCAGCCGCCAGGTTTTTTGCCCCGAAGGGAAAACACGCAGGTACAATCCACGGGTGGCCTCATCGCGATAATCCGTTCGCTTATCCGGCTTCGGCAAATTTTTTATTACGGTAGCAGTCAATTTTTGAGTGGGCATGTATGGCACCATCTTGGGGTTTTCAGGTCCCGACTAGGAATCTAAATAGAATCTATTGGTTTATCGGGGCACGGTTAGGGCACGGTTTATTGTGCAGTGGCGCGCGAACTCATGCAAGGGCAGGAATGAATATATATGGCATTAACTATTATTCATCAATATCCTATGCTATTATTGCGAGACTGTAGGAATGGATGGGAATTGCCACTCTAGTAGACTCTTAATCTATTGGTTGAAGGTTCGAGTCCTTCACGGCCCACCAAATACAAGCGAAAACCTGCGGGCTCCATGGCCAGGACGCGGTCTGTGGCCCTGTACTGCATCCAGCCTGCGCATGCGCGGTTCCCACCCCGTCTGATATTTATTGTATGGTTCGTCCTCCAATGCATGCTGCGCAGATCACGCCCTGTGTAACGTCGCAGCCGGCTTGTTGGGGACATGATCCTTGAAACCAAGAATACCCAGGCACTTGCCTCTTCTGGGGCTTGCCGGCCTCTGCGCTCTTGCCCTGCTGATTGGCGGCTATGCCGGCATTTACGACATGCGCCAGACAGGTGCATCCGGCCAGCAGCATGTAGGCAGGGTCAAGGTGTTGTACGCCGGCTCGCTGGCCCATGTACTGGAAAATGCCATTGCCCCGGCCTTCATGCAAAGTACGGGCGGCAAATTCCAAGGGGTGGCGGGCGGCTCGACCGGATTGGCGCATGAAATCCGGGACAAGATCCGCCGCGCGGACATATTCATCAGTGCCCGCCCGGAGGTAAACAAGCGCTTGATGGATGCACGCAATGGCGACTGGGTCGACTGGTACATCAGTTTCATGAGTTCGCCGCTGGTCATCGGCTACAATCCCAACAGCAAGTTTGCTGCCGAGTTTGCGTCCATGCCCTGGTACGAGGTTGTGAGCCTGCCGGGATTCCGACTTGGGCGCACCGATGAACGGATCGACCCGAAAGGTGACTTGACCATTCAGGCCATTGAACAGACGGCCAAGCTCCTGCGACGGCCCGGACTGGCGACGCAGATCATGGAAAATACACAAGTTTTTCCCGAGCAAGGGCTGGTGGGTCGGCTGCAGACAGGGCAACTCGATGCGGGTTTCTTCTATCGCGGTGAAGCGCTTGCAGTCGGACTCCCCACCGTATCCATCGAGCCAATAAGCCTGGGCGCCAAATATACCATCACGTTGCTGAAGCATGCGCCCAACCCAGACGGCGCCATCCACTTCATAAGCTTTCTGCTGGGCGCGCGGGGCAGGGATATCCTGCAGGAAAACGGCTTTGAACTGCTGACACCGGCGACCCTGATAGGCGATGAATCCGCGTTGCCGCAGGCGCTGAAGCCACTGTTGGAAGCCAAATGATGAGAGCCGCGAGCACCCCGCTGCCTTGGCTCGCCGGGCTGCTCGCCCTGTACCTGCTGGTACCGATAGCGGCCTTTGTTTTCCGGCTGCCCGAGGCTGGTGCCAGCCTGCCCGACCCGCGTCTGTTTGCGGCGCTGTGGACCTCCATCGTGACATCGTGCATTGCCGTCGCCATCATTTGCCTGCTCGGCGTACCGCTGGCTTATTTGTTGGCGCATGGGCGCAGCCGCCTGTCGCGCTTTGTCGACATCGCCGTGCAATTGCCGCTGGCATTGCCACCGCTGATCAGTGGCATTCTGCTGATTTACATCGTCGGCCCGTATACGGCCCTGGGGCGCTTGTTCGGCGGCTATCTGACCGAGTCGATGGCCGGCATCATCCTGGCGCAGGTGTTTGTGGCCGCGCCGTTTCTGATTGTTTCAGCTCGCTCCGCGTTTGCAGCCGTGGATATCGCTCTGCCGGCCGTGGCCGCCACTCTTGGTCACGGCCATGTGTCGCGCTTTTTCCGCGTCAGCGTGCCGATTGCCCTGCCCGGCATCCAAGCGGGACTGTTATTGTCCTGGCTGCGTGCATTCGGCGAGTTCGGCGCCACGGTCATCCTCGCTTATCATCCCTTTTCGCTGCCCGTTTACACCTTCGTGCAGTTCAGCAGCAGCGGTCTTGCCGGTACCCTGGCGCCGGTTGCCGTGGTGCTTGCGGCAGCGTTCGTCATCCTGATGCTTAGCCATCTACGCCCCGCCCGTCGCCATCATGCTGTGCAGCGGCCGGCACCCACGCATCCACCCGCATTGCCGGCGGCGACGCTGGCTTTCGACCTGCAAGCCCGGCTGCAGGAATTCACCCTGCAGGCCACCTATGCGCCGCAAAGCCGCCGCCTGGTCCTGCTCGGGCCTTCCGGCTCGGGCAAATCATTCACCCTGCAACTGCTCGCCGGCTTGAGAGAACTGGAACAAGGTGAGATTCGCTACGGCGAGCAAATCATCTCGGCGCTGTCACCGGAGCAACGCGCCATCGGTTATATGCCACAGAGTTCGGGCCTGCTGCCAGACCTGAATGTATGGCAACAAATTAACTTCGGCATTGGCGCCGATCCCGGTGTCGCTTCTTATTGGCTGGAACGGCTGCATCTGAATGGCCTGGAGCAGCGCTACCCGGATGAGTTGTCTGGTGGCCAGCAGCGGCGGGTGGCGCTGGCACGCGCACTGACCCGAGGCCCGCGCATCCTGTTGCTGGATGAGCCTTTCTCCGCGCTCGACACACCGGTGCGCGATGACTTGCGCCGCGAATTGCGGCGCCTGCAAAGAGAAGTCGGGGTCACTACGGTCCTGGTCACCCACGACCCCGAGGAAGCCGCGCTGCTCGCCGACGACGTGATCGTGCTCGACGATGGCCGCGTGCTGCAGGCCGACACGCGGACACGGGTGTTCTCCCGCCCGAACTCGCCGCAGGTGGCGCGGCTGCTCGGCATTCGCAACATGGGCAGTGGGCACGTTACCGGGCCGCGAACCATCCATTCACACGGCTTGGAAGTGCAGGTCATGCCACACCAATTGCCGCTGAATACTCCTGTGTCCTGGTGCCTGCGCCCTGAGCACATCCGCCTGCAGCCCGATGGGCCATACGTCGGCGTTGCAATCGACATCGTCGATCTGGGCGCACTATACGAAGTTGTCATGCGCCTGGGCGACACGCTGGAGGTGACCGTACGCACCAACCAGCTGGATTGCCTCGATATCGGCTCTTCATGCCGGCTGGCGCTGCCCACAGAGGCCATCAGCCTGTGGCCAACGGGAACTAAGCCAATTGGCCGCCTTCCGCCAGAAGCATGACATCGGTGGCCTTGATCAGTGCCGTCGTCTCCTGGCCGACGGCCAGGCCCAGCTCGTCGCAGCTCTCGCGCGTAATCAAGGCCGTCACTTTATTGTCTCCGACTTGGACAGTGACCTTGGCAGCCGCCTCACCCTTGACTATCTCGGTAATGGTTCCCGACAGGCGATTGCGAGTACTGATTTGCATGGCTTGCATCCTTTGTTTGGTGACAATGCTTGATCTGTAACTCAATCTGGCGCCAGCGCCAATGTATTCAAGTCACTTTCGCGCCCAAGTAGCCGTTGCACTCAGCCACGCCGCCAGATCGTGCCCGTCGGCCCGTCCTCGAGCTGGATGCCCTGCGCCGCCAGCAGATCGCGGATGCGATCGGCTTCGGCGAAATCGCGCGCCGCGCGCGCGGCCTTGCGGGCGGCAATCTGCGCCTCGATTTCGGCCTCGTCCAGCATTTGGCTGCCGCCGGTCTTGAGAAACGCATCCGGATTGTCCTGCAACAGGCCGATCTGCCCGCCCAGGCGACGCAACACGGCGGCCAGCGCAGCAGCTGTGGCCGGACTTTCGCCGCGCAGGCGATTGCATTCGCGCGCCAGATCGAACAGCACGGACATGGCCGCCGGTGTGTTCAAATCATCCGCCATGGCCTGTTCGAAGCGCTGCACATGGGCCTGCGCGGCGGCCGCCGCCGGCTCTGCAGCGCCATCCATGGCCGCCGGCGCATCGCGCAAGGCCGTGTACAGGCGCGCCAGCGCATTGCCGGCGGCATCCATGGCAGCGGCGCTGTAGGCCAGCGGGCTGCGATAATGCGTCGCCAGCACGAAATAGCGCACCAGCTCGGCCGGGTAGCGCGCCAACACGTCGCGAATGGTGAGGAAGTTGCCCAGTGATTTGGACATCTTCTCGTCATCCACGGTCACGAAGCCGTTGTGCACCCAGTGATTGACGAACGTGCTGCCGGTGGCACCCTCGCTTTGCGCGATCTCGTTCTCGTGATGCGGAAAGATCAGATCCAGGCCACCGCCGTGGATATCGAAGTGCTCACCCAGGCAATGCGTGGACATGGCCGAGCATTCGATGTGCCAGCCCGGCCGGCCCGCGCCCCAGGGCGACGACCAGCTCGGCTCACCTGGCTTGGCCGCTTTCCATAGCACGAAATCAAGCGGATCGGCCTTGGCCTCGTTCACCGCGACGCGCGCGCCCGCGCGCAGATCCGCCGGCTGCTTGCCCGACAGGCGGCCATAGCCGGCAAACGCGCTGACGTCGTAATAAACATCACCTTGCCCGGCCTCGCCGGCGCCGACATAGGCGTAGCCGCGCGCCAGCAGGCGCTCGATCATGGCGATGATGTGCTCGATGTGCGCCGTCGCGCGCGGTTCCAGATCCGGGCTCTCGAGGCCCAGCGCCGCTTCGTCTTCGTGCATGGCGGCGGTGAACCGTTCGGCGATGGCATCTGCGGCGACGCTGGTTTCGGCCGCGCGATTGATGATCTTGTCGTCGATATCGGTGATGTTGCGGACGTAGGTCACGCGCCAGCCCTGGGCGCGCAGGTAGCGCACCAGCATGTCGAACACGATCATGACCCGGGCGTGGCCGAGATGACAATAGTCATACACCGTGACACCGCAGACATACAGGCGAATATGGCCAGGCTGCAGCGGCTTTAACGGCTTGCGGCTGCCACTGAGGCTGTCATGCAATTGCAACATGAGTTGTTTGCCCTAGATTGGAAAAACATGCGTGTAAGCGCGCTATTGTAAACGCATGGCGGCGACTACCGTATCATCGCCGACATGAAGCGGCTTTTCTCCATTGTCGTGTTGCTCTTGGGTGCCGGGATAATTGGCATTATCGCGGCGCCGCGCCTGGATCCGGTTTGCCTCGCACAAATGGGCTGGTATCGGCTGCAGCATGAGCGCCCCGGCTGGAATTGTCTGTCCTATGCCGCGGCGCGCGGCGATCGGCGCATCATGCGGCGCATGTTGAACGCTGGCATGCCGGTGGATGAGCGCACTGCCGCCGGGGCCACGCCGCTGATGCTGGCGGCGCAGCATGGGCGGCTGCAAAGCGTCAAGCTGCTGCTCGCCCACGGCGCTGTCATTAATGCCCAGGATGCCTATGGTGCCAGTGCGCTGGCCGCGGCGGCACACCACAACCATGCCGCCGTGGTGCGCCACCTGGTGCATGCCGGGGCGACAGTCGATCTGCGCGACCGCATCGGACGCACGCCATTGCGCCTTGCCGCCGGCCAGGCCGGGCATGGCAATGCCGAAGTGGCGCACATACTAATCCATGCCAGGGCCGATGCCACAGCGGCCGATTACCGTGGCGACACGCCACTCATGGCGGCCGCGCGTGTCGGTCATGTGACCATGCTGGCTTATCTACTGCAGCTGGGCGTGCCGCTCGTTGCACACAATGATCGCGGCGACAGCGCACTGCTGCTGGCCGTGCAGCACGATCAGCTGGAGGCGGTTCGCCTGCTGTTGGAACACGCCGCCACCGGCAACCATGCGGACAAGCAAAAGGCGCTGCAGTTTGCGCTTGCGCGTGGCCATGCACGCATGGCTGCCTTGCTGCGCACGCACGGCGCCACCATCAACCCGCCACCTGCCGCCGCCGTGGCTCAGGAGCGAAAATGATCCCAGCCGGGATAGGCGCCAGTCGGCAGCGGCGCACCGGCGGCATCGACGACGCTAAGACCAGGCTGCGCTTCGATCACGCCGATGACGGTTAAAGGACAGTCCAGCTGCGCGGCCAGCGCCGCCTGCGCGGCCCGTGGCACGACAATGCAGAGTTCGTAGTCATCGCCACCGGCCAGCTGCAGGGCATGGCGATCAGCTTGCGGACACAATGCGGCAAAGGCGGGCGAGCATGGCAGCGCCGCAGCCTGGATGCGTGCGCCGCAGCCGCTCGCCACCAGGATATGGCCAGCATCGGCGAGCAGCCCATCAGAGATGTCGATGGCGGCGTGCGCCCGCCCTCGCAGTGCGCTGCCGCGGCGCCATTGCGGCCGGTGCAGGCGCTGCCACAACCATTGCGCGTGGGCATTTTCCCGCATGCGCGGGCGCGCCTGCCACAGGCGCAGGCCGAGCGCCGCATCGCCCAGGGTACCGGTCACGCACAGCAGATCACCCGCTTGCGCGCCGCTGCGCCGCACGGCGGTGCCGGCGGGCACCAGGCCGAACACCGTGGTCGTCACGCTCAGCGGACCGCGCGTGGTGTCACCGCCGACGATATCGACCCGCGCAGCACCGGGCGCCTGCAGCAGGCCCTCCACGAATGCCTTGCACCAGGTCGAATCCAGCTCCGGCAAAGTCAGCGCCAGCGTCGCCCAGGCCGGCTCCGCGCCCATGGCGGCAACATCACTCAGGCTCACGGCGAGCGCCTTGAAGCCAATGTCCGCGGCGTGTGCATCGCGGGGAAAATGGCGCCCGGCAACCAGCGTATCAGTGCTCACCACCAGTTCGTGGCCAGCGGGCGGCGCCAGCACCGCGGCATCATCACCAAGCGCCAGGTGGGTGTCGGCACGCGCGGCGCGCAGGCGCCGGGTCAGCACGCGAATCAGGTCGAACTCCCGCACGGCTCAGCTCAATGGCTATCGAACTCGGCGGCGCGCAAGGTATGTGCGGCCGCATCCAACACGCCATTGATGAAGCGATAACCATCCTGGGCGCCATAAATGCGCGCCATGCTGCAGGCCTGGTCTATGACGGCGGCAAATGGGATTTCCGGGTGATCGCGCAACTCATGCGTCGCCAGCAACAGAATGGCGTGTTCGACCGGATCGAGCTGCACCACCGGCCGGCTCAGGTAAGGATCGAACGCCTGCTCCAGCGCCGTGCGATCGGCCGTGACCCCGCGCAGCAGCGATTCGAAGAAGGCCTGATCGGCGCGCACCAGGCGCCCGGCCCGCACGAACTGGTCGATCAGCGCCGGCACCTCGGTGCCGGCAAGCAGCCATTGATACAGCGCCTGCACGGCCGCCATGCGCGCGCGGATGCGGCTGCCACGCGGCGTATCGGGCAAATCGTCCTGCGCGTCGTCTGCGGCGTCGCCGGCAAACAGCGTTTGCAGCGGCGCTGGCGCCGAATCCTTGCGTGGTGGGCCGTCGTCCTGCATCAACATTCAATCCATGGCCGCCAACAGGGTCGCCATCTCAATGGCCGCCGAGGCGGCCTCAACACCCTTGTTGTGGTCTTCGTCGTCCTGGGCGCGATCCTCGGCCTGCTCGATCGTGTCCACGGTGAGCACGCCAAACGCGATCGGCACGCCATATTCGAGCGCAGTCTGCGCCACGCCGCGCGCGCACTCACCAGCCACATAATCGAAATGCGGCGTCTCGCCGCGAATGACCGCGCCCAGCGCCACGATGGCATCATAGTGCTCGCTGCTGGCCAGCTGATCGCAAGCCAGCGGCAGCTCGAACGCGCCAGGCACGCGCACCAGCGTGATGTCCTCGTCCGCGACCCCGCATTCATCCAGCACATCCAAGGCGCCATCGACCAGGCGATCGACAATACCATCGTTCCAGCGCGTGGAGACAACGGCGATCTTCAGACCTTCGCCCTCCCCGCTACCCTGCAGCTCACGCATAACCGACCTCTGCTAACAACAAACCGGGCAGCGATTATCGCATGTTCGGGCGCTCTGGCAGGCTAAAAACAGCCGGCCGATCTATCCCTGCACATATTCGACCACTTCCAGGCCAAAGCCGGAAATGGCCTGCATGCGCATCGGCGCCGCCAGCACGCGCATGCGCCGCACACCCAGATCGGCCAGAATCTGCGCCCCGACGCCGTAGGTGCGCAGGGTACGACTGTCGTCCTCTGCCAGCGCCTGCTCGTCCTTGTCTGCGGCATGCTCCAGCGCATGGATGCGCGCCACCAGCTCGCGCGCGGATTCGGGTTTCAGCAACACCACGACGACGCCGCTGCCTTCCGCCGCCACCCGCGCCAGCGTGTCGCGCAGGGGCCAGCCGAATTCGCCGTGGCGCACGCCGAGCACGTCGGCCAGGGTGTTGCGCACATGCACGCGCACCAGCGTCGGCTGCTGGCTGTCGATCACGCCGCGCACCAGGGCAAAATGCACCACGTTGTCGACCTCGTCCTCAAAGCAGTACAACCGGAACGGGCCGAACTCGGTTTCGATCTCATTCTCGGTAATACGGGTCACGGTGCGCTCGTGGGCGATGCGGTACTTGATCAGATCGGCAATGGTGCCGAGCTTGATGTCGTGCTCCGCGGCGAAGCGCTCGAGATCGGGCAGGCGCGCCATGGTGCCATCCTCGTTGAGGATTTCGACGATCACCGAAGCCGGCTCCCAGCCCGCCAGTCGGGCCAGGTCGCAGCCCGCCTCGGTGTGCCCGGCGCGCGTCAGGGTGCCGCCGGGTTGCGCCATGATCGGGAAAATATGCCCCGGTTGCACCAGATCAGCCGGCACCGCATCACGCTTGACCGCGGCCTGCACGGTCTGCGCCCGGTCATGCGCCGAGATGCCCGTGGTCACGCCTTCCGCGGCCTCGATCGACAGCGTGAATTTGGTGCCGTGGGCGTCGTCGCTGCTGGCGACCATGAGCGGCAGGTTCAACTGCCGGCAACGCTCGCGGGTCAAGGTCAGGCACACCAGGCCGCGGCCGTAGCGCGCCATGAAGTTGATGTCCTCGGCGCGCACGCATTCGGCGGGCAGCAGGATGTCACCTTCGTTCTCGCGATCGGCGTCATCGAGCATGATGACCATGCGCCCGGCACGCATGTCGGCGATGATATCTTCGATTGGGCTGATAGCCATACACAATACCTCGTCAGGCAGGTAGCCAGGCGCTGCGCCCGCCACCTGAATTCGTCATGTGGATTCGCGCGCTGCCAACAGGCGCTCCAGATAGCGCGCAATGAGGTCGATCTCCAGATTGACCCCGTCGCCGACCACGCGTTCACCCAGATTGGTCTGCGCCATGGTATGCGGAATGATGTTAAC
>Ga0079226_10004003_pt1 | contig 11275 bp, 10 predicted proteins | sample Poulit2014_FD_76345 | JGI IMG/M metagenome (GOLD analysis project Ga0079226, IMG submission 76345) | Agricultural soil microbial communities from Georgia to study Nitrogen management - Poultry litter 2014 | ecosystem: Environmental > Terrestrial > Soil > Agricultural land | place: USA: Georgia...
GAGGATCGTTGCCGCGATGCGGGCGGGAAGCTTAGAGTCGCCGCTCATTCGAGCGTCGCTGTCGCACCTTCGTGATACCGCCCGCATGATTCTAGGGACTCGTCTCGAACAAGAAAGTTAGCCTTACTTGTTCGAAATGCAGGCACAAATCTGCTCAACATTGGCGCAGGTAATACATTTACCAACCGGGTTAATGGCGTGATATGGCGTGGGATTGTTCCCTCAAAACGCGGTCGAGCAACAGTCTGTGGCACCACACGATTCACTTTTTCGGGCTATCTAGCCTGTATGTTGTTGGTGGCTGGATGACCGAGATACCGATACAGCGTGTACATACGCCTCCGGCCCAACGAGGTTCGATAAAGGTATTCCATGATGAAGTGTCCGGCATAATTCTACAAACACATGGGATACAGCCAACCACCGCTGGGATAGAGGAACTGCGGCAAACAGGAGGGTGGCTGTGGCAATAATTGGCAGGATGTTTTGCGGTGTATAGACCGGTACCAGCCATGACAACACCGTCATCACAGCGATAATCGACCAGGCTAGTGCTGCGACGGCCGCTAACGATCGGCGGACTTCGATCCGCATTGGCTTATGTATCGGCGTGTCTGGTTGTTTGACGGGTGCATTCTTTTGATGAGTTTTCGGCATGAGGGCTCCTTATGAAGCCGCGCTGTCAGCGAATTGCAGATATTGGTCGATGAACTGGTATTCATGGATAAACGGGGTCGCCAGCTCAAATAGCGTCTCATACACGGCGTCTGCTGTGGTGCCAAGCGCTGTCTTCAGTGCTGCTGCCGCAGTGAACAGTTCGGTCGCATGGTGTCGGTAACGTCGCTGATCTTGCAACCGCTGTTGTCGGGATCGTTTATGGTTGGCGTGCGACAACTGATCGATCCCACATTCAACGGCAAGCACTGTTGTCACCGACTGGCGGATCACATGCCTGGTGGCTTTATCTCGTGAGCCAGCAGCGTGTATTGCCATGCCGTTGAGTGCTTTGTGGTCTTTGCGTGCAGGTAGGAGAAAATCTGCACACCCGGCCTGTGCAATCCACCCTGGTACCCTGTGATCGCTGGACAACAGCCGATACAGTTGCTCTGGTGTGTAGTCGTCCCACAGGGCCATCAAGCGGTCATCGCGCTGGCCGATATCGGCAGCTGAGCCGGTCACGACATATAGCTGTTGCTTGGCATCAGTGTAGGCGCGGTACGGGTCGTGGTTCAAAAGATCAGTGATCCGGTGGCGCTGGGTGTAATGCGGTCGGATCACATCTGGTATGTCGTACGCCACCCGCAATGCAACAGCGGACCTGGCAGAGCGCAGCTGCTTTCGTGTGCTGTTGGTCTTCTCCATCCAGGCATAGACATCACGGTGGACCTCGGCCAGACTCGGTGTGGACTCGGCAGCCCACAGACTTGACTGCGACATCGTATATGGGTGGTGGCGTCTTCGCGGACCGAGCGGGCGGCATTGGCAAAAATCCATTGCGCACCAGACCGTAAAAATCGCTCCGCCCACCCCGTTGCCGACGATGTGGTGAGCAATTCGAGGTCCAGGCCGGTGCCATTGGTTGCCAGCACTTTTGCTCTGAGTCGTTTCTCGCGTTCCGTGCGCACTGCTTCAGACATGGACTCTGCGCTGGACGGTGTCTGACGGCGAAACAGCTCCACCATGGCTGCAACCGCTGGCGACGACACCAAACATGACAGGGTCTGTGCTCTGGCATGATGCTCGTCCAATGTGTTGTCTGCGACCTGTTGAGCTACACCGGTGGCAATGGTGTCGATGGTTGCTATATCTGGCTGGTGGTGCAGATGTGGTTGCCGGGTGGTAGTTAGAGTCATCGGCGACCACCGCCGCGGTACTGAATAAATGTTTTCATGCCCAGACAGTGTCCGGCAATGCTGCACGGCGCTGCACCGGGGTTGATTGCGGTACTGACCTACTTGTATTTGCGAAACTCGTCGTGGCATTTGTCCACAGTGGATTTTCAGAGGATTTGTCCGAAATTTAGTCGCAGAGTCGGGGTCGCAGCTTCAAAAAGTGGCTGGCCTCATCGGAATTTGGTGGTTAATGCCTGATTTGTGAGGGAAAAATGCCCCGTTGCACCGCTTTTGGGCACAGCAGGGCAAGGCGATGTCACGTGCATTTTCTGATGTCAGGTGGGGTTATTCGATCCCGACGAGTACCCCGTTATAAGCGACCTGTGGACGATCTGGGGGTTCCGATTGTCCTTTGGGTAGACCTGGTCGTTCGAGGCCGTTCGTAAGGTCACGGCGTCGTTTGTCGATCATTCGTCGTGCGCCGCTCCCTTGACTGTCCATCTGTGGATCACTCCAACGGCGCAGTGTTTTCATGTTGGTGTGCATAAGCAGCAGTGTCAAGAACAGGAATGCGGCAGCAAAACCTCGGATTCGGCGGCCGTCTACTGAGGATAGTGCGGCACCGGCGCCGTCTTTGAGTTTGCGGTTTGCGAATTCGATGCTCTGTCGAAGTGAACCGTAATAGGCATTCCAGTTCTTGGTGCCAAATTAGAAGTCTGCGCCCAGTGCGTGTTTATCCCAGATTTCACCGCGCAGCACCATGGTGCCGCCTTTGTTGTTGCAGAGTCCGCCATAAAGTCCATCTGATGGAACGTGCTTGGGCAGCACTGGCAGAAGCATTTCGCCTTTGTCGTTGACGGTGCTAGGAGTTCTCGTAGTGGGCAGCCCAGCCTCCGATTGGGGCCTGACGCTGGGCAGAGTCCTTGGCGCGACCCATCGGCATTCTGGGCTGTGCGGAACTGCACGAGATAATTGGCACGCTGTTTTGGACGATTCTGGTAGGTTTCTTCGTCGATTTTTATTGGTCATTTTGGTGACGATAGCGATTGCACCTTGAACAGCCTGAATAGTATCGACCACCCGAACTTCGCTACGAAGTAGCCTCGCAAAGTAGCGAGCTGCCCTGCGTTTTTCGGACACCTATTTGATGGGTTTTCTTTAGTCGGCTGTGGCGAGCTGGAGTCCAGCCATAGTGAACCTCAGCAGGCCGTTGGTAATCTAACGCTGAGTGACATCCCCGGGTGTTGTAGAAGCCCTTGATATAGTGCAAAACATCGGGTTTGGCATGGGCTTTGGTGAGATAGACGGTGCGGTGCAAACGCTCGTTTTTCAATGCGGCGAAGAACGATTCGGGCAGGCTATTGACGCTCCTATAGTTTGTGACTGTTTACTTCGTTTGACGGCAGCATTGAAGTCTCATGGAAACTCACTGAGACAATAGCGATGAAGTAACCACAGGTGAATTTACACTGCCGACAAGTCCAAGAGTTGATGCTTATGAGCCGTTCAGAAGTCTTTTCCTCTCACTTCGGGCGGACTAATAGTCGCTTGCTACGCCTGACTCATACAGAGACTTCGCACTGGGTGCGTCCCTCTCAGCCTGTCGTACAGAATGGCGCATAGAGGCCTCGCCGGAGTCCTCCGATATTCAGCTCCGCGACTTCGTCATCCAGGATGCAGGATCAACGGTCGATCATCGGAAAATCGAGCCTGACTGACTCATCTACGCGCCGGCACTCCTCTTCCTCAGTTGTCGCCGAACTGTTAGAACTTTTATTCTCCGGTTCTTCCGAGCCATTTCCCCAAGAGAGAGCGTTTACGAGAAACGGATTGGGTTTGCGAGAGTTCGGTGGCTTGCCCGGCGAATATTACCGCTGAGACAGCAGCGCCGTTTATGGCATGAGCCAGACCATTGTTAGCGTTCGCGTGCAACTCAACACCAGCGGCATGAACATAATCTTGGGGCAGGAGCCCATTGTCAATAACGATGCGCGACGTTTCCTCGAAAACCTCGCGGTATGGTTCGAGAGGCGATTGTTTGGGCGCATCTGGATGCGCTTGTTCGTATTCGAAGTCGCCGTATATCTTCCCCTCCCGTTGCGAGGGATCTACGTTCACGCGCGTAAGTTCCTCGTGATGGTTTGTGTCCCACCCCTTTTTAGCGTCATCGTACGGTTCCGCAGCTAGATCGGGGGCGAGGTTCACCATAACATCAGCATAAAATTGAGCACGAGACAAGTGTTCTTGGCTAAGAATGCTGGAAGCCTGTTTCTAACGTTCAGAGCCTAGTGGGGCCAAACTTAGACTTCGAAGGGAATTGCGGCCACCGTGCAAACGATTACGGAATAATCGAAAGTGTTCTAAGTTTGGGTCCAGACCGTTGTCTATCGAACTCATAGTATCCTCAACACGGTCAGCGAGCTGGCTGATCTCCTCGGAAGTAATCTGATCGGTCTTCAAGGCGAGAACATTGTCTCGGATTGATCGTTCCGGGTACACGCTTCGGTGGAGGCCACCAGCAGCACCGCTGAGTGCCACGTTGCTACGCGCATAGCTATAAGGATAGAGCGGAAAGTATACCCCAAGGTCGTGACGGCGCCACACCTTGTACCCATAAGCTGGGTTCACTCGAACAGAATTTTCAACTGGCGGTTTACATCAAGCTGATACTTGCGCGCTAGAGGCTCTACTACCTCCCAGTCCCGCTCAACGCCTTCACTACTGCGAAACCGGACTACCGAACCGATTGGATCACCCGTATCATTTGCGGCCATCAAACCAGCAAGCACTGTTCGCGAATCAAGTCCCCCGGTAATATCAGCCACCACAGGAACGTCGCTATGTATCAGAGTCCTGAGGCGTCCTGTCATCTCATCCAAAGCAGTCTCAAGGAGTTCACCGTAGGTGCCATTGGGAGGGACGGTCTCGCGTCGGGTGATATTCACTCTTGGATTGCGCGCACCTTTTACTACGACTTCTTCATCGGGCAGCAACAGACTAATTTCTTTGAGGCCGGTCGAACGAGACATCATCTGCTGACTCATCATCCGTGGTGCTAGCAACGACGGTTTGATTATTCGGTGAGCCAACAGTGGAATCTTAAGCTCTAGAGTGTCGACGCTCAATTGCCACCCCTGAGCATGAGCGTATTCGCCCAATTCAATGAGGGACGTTCCCACGGCCCAGTGAGTGCCATGTTCGTAGATGAACAACCGAGCATATCCGGCCGCGTCCGCCCCGATCCTTGCATGCCGAGTCGTCTCGTTCATCACCGACACATACGCGCCATCCCCGCCGGTTGGAACACTACCGTACTCTTGCTGGCCTTGAGCGCCGATAATTAAATCAGGGCCTATAAAGGCATATCCTTACAAAGATGCGGGTGGCACACCCATTACAGAAGATGCGATTATCGAACTGTTCACAGCAAAAACCTCATAAGTTCAAAAGACATTCTCATTGCGGACGTGACTTGTTCCCGCAATGTTATTTTTTAAATGGTCGCTAGAGTTCCGTCTTTGATGTTGGTGTCGTATCAGCTTCCTCGCGTTTGACGGATTCGTCGCTAAGAGCGTCGCCATCAGTTAGCTGACGGGACGGGGATGTGACATCATAGACCGAGAAATATGTCGAGAAGTCCTTGCCGTTCAGAAGATCAATGTAGAGCCTTGCTTCAGCATCTGCAAACATTTGCCCTAGTTTTTTATCGACGTCTTCGTAGAATTCTTCTGCATGTATCGCACCTGGTTGCGGGGTGATTTCGCCGAGGTAGCATTCTTCAGCGCCTAAGTGGAAGTCTATCCGGAGAAATGGTACTGGTGACTGGAGCGAGAGTTTCCTAGCTTTCTCGATCACTTCATCAGGAACTGGTGTGCCTTCGAAATATCTATCGTTTGGCCCTCGGGCCATCGGTTCGCGGTTGCTGTCAGAAACGTAGTGGAGCACCCCACTCGTGGATCCTCGCGGGCGTTGCCGCTTTATTTCCAAAAACATTCCGGGCACACCATAGAACGTGTATACCTTCAGATCATTTGCCGGCTGTCCATCCGCCCCTAGAATCACCTCTTCAATCATCCACTCATTCTCAGAAATCGCACTGACATGCTGTTGAATCTCCTCTTGAGCTTGGCTGAAGGTGGCGTAGGATTTTCCGCTCCAGAATGAATGGAGCTTGAGATCTGAGTCTACGAAAAACACACCCTTAGATGAACTGCCGCGAACAGGCTTCAGGATCGAATTGGGAATCAACTCTGGGGCGTCAGGACTCACGCTAGATACCACGGTCTGCGGCACAGGAATTCCAAACCGTGTTGCGAATTCTCGGTCTTTGGTTTTCGAATTGTCACGCGGTGCAACGTCATAGCCATGAAGATTCATATGGTGTTTAAGGCGCAGGAGGCTGTTCATGCTGGATCGAAAAGACGTACCAATCTGATAATCAGTAGAGTCCGTAACGAAGAATTGCTTGATGTCTTTATCGCTTAACACTCCGTACAGCTCATCGAGAGCATCCTCACGCTCCGGCTTGCCAACTGTCGAATCCTTCTGCACTTCACGGATGAGTCGCCAAACAGCACGCTTTGCTTCTTGATGATCCGCAAGGGCTTGCGAAATGTTCTCGCCCCGTTCAACCAGCGAAACGTCGTACCGATCCTCATTCAAGAGGTATCGTGCAAAACGCTGCTGAAGTCGGTCAGCGCTGTCGTTCACACGCTGCAGTAACTCAAAATGTTTTTGTGCATTTTGCTCAGACCGGTGGCGCTCCTCCTCCGTAACACTCAAAAGTCTCCTTTCGGCGTGAACTACACGTTGCGAAACCTTTGATAGATCACGCGAAACTCTCGACAAGTCATGATCCATTAGCTCAAGCCTGTCATACAGCCCTTTGTTCGCTTGCAAAAAGGACTTTGCGGAATTCGAGATTCTTCGCAGTTCAAGACTTTGGTTCCGCTCCATCTGGTCGAGCCGACGAGCGAGACCTCTACTTAACTTGGCAGCACGGGGGATCACTGCGAGTAGGAGTACACCAAAAATGAGTAGTAATGCAAATATCACCGCGGATGCAAGTACGCGTTGTTGCATTACGAAACTCATGAATCCAGCGACACAGATTCCAGCTATAGCTATAGCGACGAGCCACGTTTTTCGGTTAAACAAGTGGAGCTACTTCCTCTGATCTATTGGGGCTGATGTAATCGATGAAATAAATGACGTGTACGAGGAACCATCAGACATCTGTTTCAGGTGCGACTTAGCGCTTTCAACGTACTCGCTATAGAGACTCTTATTTTTAGACAGACGCTGAATCCATCCTTGGACCTGATCAGGTGTAGCGTAAATTGCAGCATCGCCGTGGACGGCACGAAAGCGTTCGGGCAAGATAACGACAGCCCCCGAAGCGGCTGCTTCAAGTGCTTCTCGAGAATAAGCCTGAGGCCAGTTCCGGTCTGGATAGTAGGCGAAGAAATCCAAAGACTGCATGAATGCTTCTGGCCGAATGGCCACCTCGTCGAAAACTACCCACCGGTGTGAGTGCTCCGATTCCCCGTACTTTTCAAGTTTCCTGTCGGCGTTCCCAAGGATTCGCACATCTACATGATCGTCGGAGGGCCAAATCTGTTCTGCGGTTGCTGCCTCTGCTGGCCATAATGCTGCCCAGTCGCGAGAATGGCGGCCGATGGTAGGCACTGACCTTTCAAGCCTTTTCCGCGTGTTTACCCAACGGCCCATCTCAATAGTCGGAGGGACGATCCCTCGATGGAGACTGATATCGTCACCATACACAGCAAGAGCCTCACGTATCGCCGGATCTCTGGCAACCCACGAGACCGGTGCGTCGAACAGCCGAGCCGCTTCGGCATGAGCTTCGTTGGGCAAGTAGAGCGCAGACCCACCGTCAGACATTACTGGCGGTAACCCCGTGTCTACTAGGACCTCACGAACAGTTAATTCGAAACCATGACAGGGTGGAAACTGTAAAACGGTTGGATCACGAACCACCAATAAGTCAATCAGCGCTGCTTCATCAGGGATGACCAAACTTATCGCGCCCTCATTAATAAGTCGCTGCACGTGTTTGTCCAACGCCCAACGTCCTTCAGCCAGGCTCATCAGCGAAGCCATTTGCATGACGCCAACTGTTCTTCCGGCACGCATCCAGGAGACGATTTCGTCAACTGCGGACCTTTGTAAGGCTCCGTCATCACGCCAGTCTCCAGCAAATACGACGTCGAATCGTCGCGCTGGTGCCGAGGCAATACGTAGTCCGGGGGGAATCGGGATGGGACTGTCATCCGATGATTCCAAGAATCTTCCTAACCGCAAGCCCCTCCGTTCAGTGTGGGTATGCCAATAGTCGAAGCCGTCTCGAAGAGCCCTCCGGTTTGGGTGCATCCAACCGGGTAGGATTTCACTACGCGACAAGGAATCCCGGGAAAGTCTCGTCATGTATAGAGGGGCGTTCAAAGCCCCAACTGGCCGCGAAAAGTGCTCTATCCGATGACGGAACTCTGAGTCTGCTGCCTTGCGAGCAGGAAGATATCCACCAATTTTACGTATAATGTCAGCCCGCGTCATCAAGCTCACTTCACAAATCCGATCCGGAGCAACGCCGGGCACGACACGAACCAGGTTTTCATCAGTCCTGATAGCCCTGGTTACGACGGCGGGAGCTGAAGGCGTCGCTTCTAGGTACTCAACTTGCCGCGCAATTCGCTCTGGGTGCGACCAGTCATCGGAGTCTTGGCCAGTCACATAGTCACCCCTAGCATGATGAAAACCGATATTTCGTGCGACGTATGTTCCTCCGTTGGATTCCAGCCGTAAGACTTTTACTCGATCGTCACTATGCTGAATATCGTCAAGAACCTTCGGTGGCTCACCGGGCGTGGCGTCATCCACGATAATCAGCTCCAGGTTCCTCCACGTCTGCTTCAGTATTGATTCCGCGGCGAGAAGGAATTCTTGGCTATTAGGCTTATAGCTTGTCATGATGACTGAAACTAGAGGCCCGTCGTACACCGGTTCACTATCAATGTGAGCTGATAACCGGTTGAACGGTGTAGCGTCTCTGTCAGACAGGTAAACTGGTCCAAGGTTGTGCTTAGCGAAGGGCCGGTTGAAACCTTCGAGCCACTCCTCATGCTTCCCGAAATCTCCCGACAAAAACGGATTGGATATATCCACGCCCAAATACCCGAAGTACTTTCCTCGCAGGAAACGACTCGCCTTAACCAGGCCTTCCGCTTTCTCCAATTCTCCAAGCTCAATAAAAAGAGCAACTTCCAGCTCGTGAAAGTCTCGATATTCGCGGGAACGTGGCAATCTCCGGTTTGCAACCTTCAAACACTCTAAGCCAAAGCTGACGTCATCGGATTCCAACTTCTGCAGCGCTATCACCCGCCCGAGTCTCGCTAGGCCAGCAGGATTAAACTCAGTCTCGGTAATGTCTCCGGTTTTCAAGACAGTTCGCAACTCGTCGCTTGTAAAACGACCCTCGGAAGCTTCGTAGGCCAGGACATCGCGCATGCTTCTAGACCGGCTCATGAGGGCGGTGGTCATCGAGGCTTTCGGCCTGGAACTCGTGCGCACCGTATGTCCCCGCAGTACGTCCGAATACGACACAGGCCGGCCTTCATCGTGGACCCTACGAAATCCCATAGTGATACCGCACTCTCTGGTGGCAAAGTGATTGAGCGCATGCGCCCTGCTTCGGTGAGCGAGCAGGCAAATACTACCGTCCTAGTGTATGTGAAGGGTAAAGCGTCTCCCACAAGATGTCTTCCCATTGAGCCCGCATTCGCCCTGAAGGAGTCGCGCACTTAAAACCTGCACGCAACGGGCATCCCCCGCTAAGCGCTCTCGTGAGCTCGGCGAACCGATCGAAATCACGGATCATGAGCGGCTCGTGTCGGCCTGTCCGATCTGGGATGCTCTTCATGGACCATGAACTTCATCGTCGAGGAAGTTTTCTCTTACCAGTCCGTCGCTTATGGAGCGTCGGAAACGAGGGCTCCTTCCAATCCCCGTCCACCAGAACGGGGTATTTAACCATGCTTGATACGTCCCGTTATATCCTCAGTGATTGCTCAGTCGGCCTGAGGACGTCCGACCTTCTCGGCGATTCTCGGTCCCGGACACGTTCAGCAGGGGTCCACCACCACAGAAGCCGAAGTAATCTCGCCGCCCTCGTTGAGCACGCGCCGAAGTCCAGTCTCGAGCAGGGTGGCGAGGTCGCAGAAGCCCATCTCGATGCTTTCGGCCCGACTGGTCCATCTCGATGGTGTCGCCGTCTCGGTCGAAGTGCAGGTGTTTATTTCGCCTACCGGATTGGTGTGCGGCCCACTCTCACCACTGGATCACCCCCGAACGGGCGACCTAGCCGTCACATGGTCTAGCCCCAGAGGCCGTCAGGCGAAGTCGTGGTGCAACAACGCCCTTGGATATCTCAATCGCGTGTGCGCCCCCGCTCCCCTATACGTAGCCTTGGTCTAGCCATGCTGAATAACCCCATTTTTCGACGTGCGGACTGCTTCTGGACCAGAGAGTGTCCGGGGATAGCCGGGTCTTATGCAAAACAAAACACATTCAAATGTGGACGTTAAGTGTCCTCGGCACCAAAGTTGTCTGTTTTTCTTTCCCGAATGACAGATTTTCAAAAAGGGATCACAGTCACACCACCTCTGACAGGGTTGATGTATACATTGCCCAACTTCCGCATGATTACGGGAATATTCTGACGATGTTGTACCCTGTATTGAATATGAGCGAACAACATGGTGCACACGAAAACGGCAATTTACGGACGCTAATCGTAGGTGGTGGATGTTTCTGGTGTCAGGACGCGGTTTACCGGCAGACCAAGGGTGTCGTCGAATCAGAATCCGGCTACATTGGTGGTCACATTGATCATCCAACATACGAGCAGATTACAACGGGGCAGACCGGTCACGCCGAAGCAGTCAAAGTGACCTTTGATCAGGACATTATTAGCGCAGACATCATCTTAGATATGCTATTCGCCTCACACGATCCCACCTCGTTAAATCGTCAGGGTGCAGATGTCGGCCCGCAGTACCGTTCAGCATTGTTCCCACAGTCGGATGATGAACGTCAGCTGTTTGAAGATGCCATTGAACGCCACCAGCAGTTTTGGTCTGAACCGATTGTCACGACGATCGAGGAAAACCAACAATGGTGGCCCGCAGAACAAGAGCACCAAAACTTTTATCAGCGGAACCCAAGCTGGGGGTATTGCCAGGTTGTAATCAACCCTAAACTGGCCAATGTGCGCAAACATTACTCTGCATGGCTACAATAACGACGATTTGCGACGCTACCTTCTATTATTAAACGCAAGAACAGTTTTTAACGCTTGCACCCCGTAAAGGATGATGCCCCTATGGCAAAGATGCTCGATAACATCACTCAGGCAGTTGGTGAGA
>Ga0079226_10004004_pt1 | contig 11273 bp, 10 predicted proteins | sample Poulit2014_FD_76345 | JGI IMG/M metagenome (GOLD analysis project Ga0079226, IMG submission 76345) | Agricultural soil microbial communities from Georgia to study Nitrogen management - Poultry litter 2014 | ecosystem: Environmental > Terrestrial > Soil > Agricultural land | place: USA: Georgia...
CCGATACATCGTTAGCTGTTATAAAGCTGACCCTGCATACGGAGAAGGTGTCGCACAAGCTGCAGGAATCGATATGGCTAAAATTGAAGCCGCAGCAGCTGAAAGAGATTACTAATTTTATAGTTAATAAATACAAACAAGTTCTTTTGTAAGTTTTAATTATATAAAAACAGGGTACTAAATTCATTGTGATTTAGTACCCTGTTTTTTCATTCTTTATTATAAATATTCAGCTTAATAATCTGGGATTTTTTTCGCTATATCGACATTAAGTTATACAATCAATGACAGTATTATATTTAAACATTTTAAACTTGGCAAGAGTTTAATAATCTAGTAATTCAGGAATCAAAAATTCAACTAACCTTCACACTCTACTTAGACTTTGCTTCCTATTTTTTATTCTAGTAATTTAGCAATGAACTTTCTTTGACTATAAACATGATCAATAAGTTGCATTCAACTATTTAATCTTATTTTTTGTAATGAAAGTCTTTTAACATTTGATAAAAGTATTGAAATAGTTGGTCATCTAAAAAGTTAGAATAAAAAAATAATTTAAATGATAAACTTTTTTCAGAGACATAAAACGGAACCTTCTTTAATGTTTGATTTTCCAATTCTTCTTTAACAGCATTATAAGGTAAAAACGATATAAAATTATCGGTTTTAACTAATTCTTTAACTAGTTCTATATTATCAATGATAAATTTTATATCTAAGTTAATCCCCTCTTCATCACACATTTTCATTAAATTATAGTTATAGAAATATTTATTATCTCTATCGGTAGATAATAATGCTAAAGGATAATTCCCTATTTCTTCTAGTGTAACTTCTTCGTTACAATCAGATAATGCATGATTAGGAGAACAAACTAGTATAATAGGTTCTTCCCATAACATTTTGTAATCGGGATCTGTCGGAAGATTATTAGCTGATAAAATAAAAGAATCTATTACTCCCTTTGTGTACAAATCTATTAGTTGAAGTGATTGAGGCACGGTTCTAATATTCATCAATTTATATTGGGGATGTTTAGAAATCTTAGAAAGTATGTCAGGCAATATATAATTTGCGCAAAAAGGAGTCACCCCAATAGTATACTCCGCATCAGAAGAGAATTCTCGTTGAATCGTATCTACTGTTTCATCAAAATCTCCTATGATGTGCAACATTTTTCGATAAAAATATTCCCCAGTCGGTGTTACGAGAATTTTCTTCTTTTCTTGTTTAATTAATTCATGTCCCAATTCTTTTTCTAGCGATTTAATACGTAAAGTCACTGCTGGCTGCGTAATATACATTTTCATAGCAGTTTTTGAATAACTCTTCAACTCTACTAAATTGATAAAGGTTTTTATTTGCGTCATATCCAAAGCAATTCTCCCCCTATGCCTAGTTTTACTAAACGTCTTACCACTGTAATATTCAGAAGATTAAGTCATGTTATAAATTATAACGCAGATTATTTTTTTATCAATATCGTTTCACTATAAGGAATCCTTATAATCTAATTTAAAATACTAATTTTACCTTTTGATATGTATAGATTATTATGTAAATAAGTCGAACATGACTATTAGAAAAGGTAATAACTATATTAGGAATCAAAGCGTCGCTATACGAACTAACAGGGATAAAAGAGGAGGATTGATATTATAACACCTAAATTGAAAGCGCTTTAATACAATGAGTGAATCCCATACTAATTCTAAATATGAAAGGAAGAATAATTATGACACAGAAAAAGAAACGTCACAATATTGTGATTGTTGGAGGTGGACTTGGAGGACTTACAGCAGCAGCGTTTCTTGAAAAGGCTGGAATTGACTTTCAGGTATATGAGCAAGCTGCAAGGTTAGAAGAAGTAGGTGCTGGTATAAATTTAGATTCTAATGCTACACGAATCATCAAGCAATTAGATTTAGAGGAAAAGCTAATGGAAGTTTCTGTACCACTTGAACAAGTATGGGAATTCAAAAATTGGAATGATGGGAAAGTTGTTTATAGTGAGCCTTTTGATTCTAAATTTGAATCGCCCCATGTCGTAGTTCATCGAGGTGAATTGCAAAATGTGCTTAAACAAGCAATTCCCGAAGATAAAATATCTCTTGATAAAAGATGTGTGAATGTAGAACAAGATGACGAGAAAGTTGAAATAACCTTTCATGATGGAACTATTGTAGAAGCTGATGTCCTTATTGGTGCTGATGGTCCACATTCTGTTGTAAGAGAAGCAGTAGTTACTCCACCACCAAAGAAATTTAGAGGTGCGATTTATCGAAGTCTTGTTCCTATAGATAAAATTCCAGTCCAACAGCGTGTACCTAACAGGACAGCATGGATAGGTGGTAGAAATTTCTTTATGCGTTACCCTGTCTCGAATGGAAAGTTACTTAATATAGCGGCTGGAGTATATCGAAATCAATGGATCCATGACACTTCAAGAGTAAATAAACCAGTAGATGATTTTTTAGCAGAGTTTGACGATTGGGATGAGGATATAAGAGCTATGATTCAAGCTTGTACAGAAACCGAGCTTTGGGCATTATATGATATGGATCCTTTAGAACGTTGGGGTTTAAATCGAATTACATTACTTGGGGATGCCGCACATTTTATGCTGCCCTATTTAGGTCAAGGTGCCGCACAAGCAATGGAAGATGCAACTGTGTTATCAGGATTTTTAAGTAATAAATCAGAAAATACAGATGTATCAAAGCTATTAAATCAATATGAAAGAATTCGTAAACCAAGAGCTACTATTGTTCAAACAATGGCGAGAGCGATATGGGATATTGTCGATACTCCAGGTGCAGCTTCATCATCATCTGATTTATATGGAGGGGAAGTATTTAATATTTATAAAGGCTTGTTTAATATGCATGATTGGCTCAATGGATATAGGATCGAAAAGGATGCGGCTAGTTATTCTGAAAACATAGAACATGAAAAAGTATAAAAGGGGGGAACTTTGTGGATGCTATTCAATCTATTCAAAAAGTGACTTTAGGTAGAGGGGAACAAAGCTTATCAGCTTTATATGCACCAGCAAGTACTAATAATTCTAAAGCTTTAATTATAGCTTTACACGGTGGTACCTATTCATCTTCTTATTTTCATTTAGAAGATCAGCCAGATCTTTCTTTACTTAAACTAGGATCTGAAATAGGATATTCAGTACTTTCGATTGATCGACCTGGGTACGGAATTGCGGAAGAACTAAATTCTTCTTTCGATTACCAAATACCAATAATCAGAAATGCTATCAATCAAGCTATATCAGAATATGAATTGAGTTCAGACAAGGTTTTTCTAGTTGGTCATTCAATCGGAGCTATGATTGCAATGTTATTAGCGAAGGATTCAATTAATGGGACCTTATTAGGATTAGATTTAAGCGGGGCTGGCTTTGAATTTTATGAAGAATCCAAAACAGCATTATCCCATTTAATTGAAGCAGGTCCTTTACTCATGGATAAACAATCTAAAGATGAAATTTTTTATGGACCAAGCTGGACACGATCGGAAGAGGTGCTTAATGAAGATGTAGCAACATTTTTAACTTCTGCTAAAGAAGTTGAAATAAAGGATGCGATTGATTGGGAAAATCGAATATATTTAGAAGGGCCGCAAATCAAAGTCCCTATTCAATTTACTTTAGGTGAATACGATAACCTTTGGAAAAACTCATCAGAAATAATGGAAAAAACACAAGAAATATTTAGTGTAGCTCCTTTCGTTCAAACGCATGTACAACGTTTTGCTGGTCATTGTAATCATCTACATCATGTAGGAAGGGCTTATAACTTACGAACCTTAGCCTTTGTTGATGAATGTATATCTTATCAATCTACTCTCAGAGTATAAAAAGTTAATTAAGAAAGGAGAGCATAATGAGAAGTGTGTATGTTGAAAAAGTAATAGATGAATCAAAGTTCAACAAAACTCACGGTTTAGTATTATTTTGGTGTGCCTTTGCTATATTATTTGAAGGTTACGATCTAGTTATTTTAGGTTCTATTATTCCTACTATAACGGCAGAGTTAGGGTTTACATCTAATCAAGCTGGTTTGTTAAGCAGTATTACTATATTTGGAATGATGTTAGGAGCTTTTATCTTCGGAACAATGTCAGATAAAATGGGAAGAAAAAATATTATTGTCTTTTGTGTATTTCTATTCAGTGCCTTTTCTTTCATGATAGGTTTTATTGAAAGTTTTTATTTATTTGCGATATTCAGATTCCTAACTGGTATTGGACTAGGCGGTGTTATGCCTAATGCTATCGCGTTAATGACAGAATTTTCTCCTAAAAGGTTTAAGAACACAATGGTAACGATAATGTTTAGTGGTTATTCTGTAGGAGGTATATTAGCTGCTGCAGTTGCTATTATTTTACTTCCAATATTAGGATGGGAGTCTACCTTTTTCATAGCAGGTATTCCACTTCTAACTATACCATTTATGTATAAAACATTACCAGAGACACCTTATATATTAGTAGAAAAACAAAGAAATAATGAATTAAAACAAATTTTATCTAAAGTTAATCCGACATTTAAATTTCAAGAAAACGATACATTTAAGACATATCATTCAAATACAGATGAAGGAAGCTCTGTAGCAGAGTTATTTAAAAAAGGTCGCGCACTAAGTACAATAATGTTATGGGTTGCATTTTCCATGTGTTTATTAATGATTTTTGGAATGAATACATGGCTGCCCGGACTCATGAATGCTGCTGGTTACCCACTTCATTCGAGTATACTATTTTTATTAGTATTAAATATTGGTGCAATATTTGGTGCGATTGGTGGAGGTTGGTTATCTGATAGATGGAAGCCAAAAAAAGTATTGTTATTATTCTTTATATTAGCAACCATCTCTATCTTTCTTCTAGGTTTTAAAACAAATATTTTTTTATTATATTTATTAGTTGCAATAGCTGGTGCGTCAACAGTAGGAACACAAATCATTTCGAATGCTTACACGAGTCAATATTATCCAAGTAAAATAAGATCTACTGGTGTTGGCTGGGCTTTAGGTATAGGACGCTTAGGTGCTATAGCAGGACCTATAATGGGGGGAGTTCTTTTAACATTAGAACTACCGACATATCAGAATTTTTTAGCGTTTGCAATCCCTGCTGCTATTGGTGCTCTTGCAATCTTTTTTATTAAAGAAAAAAAAACAGCAACTGAGCATGCATCTATTCACACGAATGAATACATTAAAGATTTAAAACTAGAATGACAGACATATTACAAGGAGTGATAAAAATAGTGTTTTAAATACATTTATATTTTTGTTAAAAACATATTTTATCTTCATTCATTTTACTTTTTATAATATTAGGAGGAATAATACATGGAAAAAGAACCTATTTTTGATATCGCTGCTTTAGCACATATTGAAATTTATAGTCCAAAGTTAGAAGAAACTGTTACCTTTTTTAAAGACATGCTTGGTATGACCGAAGCTGAGCGTAAAGGAAAATCGGTTTATATGAGAGCTTATGAAGATCATTATCATAACACTTTAATTGTAACAGAAAACGCCGAAGCTGGTGTAGGCCACTTTGCATTAAGGACTACATCGCCTCAAGCTCTCGAACGCCGTGTGAAAGAAATTGAACAAACTGGGTATGGGATTGGTTGGATTGATGGAGATGTAGGACATGGACGTGCTTATCAATTTAATACCCCAGACGGTCATTTAATGGAAATTTTTTGGGATGTGGAATATTATGAAGCACCCGAAGATCAAAAAACAGATTTATTAAATAGACCGCAAAAAAGACCGGGGCAAGGGGTACCAGTACGTAGATTAGATCATATTAATTTATTAGCTAAAGACCCTAAGAAAAATTCGCAATTTTTGGAAAGTGTTCTTGGATTTAGACTGCGTGAACGTATCTTAAAAGAAGATGAGAGTCATCTTGCATCCTGGTTAAGTGTTACTAATTTAGCTCATGATATCGCTCTTATGGAAGATGCATTGGGAGAAGAAGGTCGTCTGCATCACATCTGCTACTGGTATGGTATTCCTCAAAATTTAACAGATGTTGCGGAACTTCTTGTTGAAAACAAATATGAAATAGAAGTGGCTCCTATTAAACACGGAGTATCTCAAGCAATATGTATGTATGTTTATGAACCAGGTGGAAATAGAATAGAACTATTTGGTGATTCAGGATACCTCATCTTCGATCCAGATTGGGAACCAGTTATATGGGAAGGACCTGATGTAGGCAAGGCAATTCTCTGGCATGGTGGTACAAACCTACCTCAAAACTTCTTTGAATATGGTACACCTACAAAAGCAAAAACGCCAACAAAAACTTCTTAAAATAACTTAAGTTTTAAATGAAATGGATATATTTAAATTTAAGAAAAATAGAAGATAAACATCTATCTTCTATTTTTCTTGTAAACATATGAGGAGGAGTTATATTGGATATAAGCTCAAAATATACAACAATTAATGGAATTAATACGCACTATCACGAAGATGGTTCTGGAAATAAGGAAAAAATGGTCTTGATCCATGGTTCTGGCCCCGGAGTTTCCGCATTAGCTAATTGGCGATTAGTTATCCCTAAATTAAGTGAATCTGTTCATGTTTTTGCGCCAGATATTGTTGGTTTTGGAAATACAGATAAAGTAAATAAAGATGAATATACATTGGATTTATGGGTCAATCATTTAATTAGTTTCATAGAATCTATCTCCGATGAACCTGTATACCTTATCGGGAATTCATTTGGAGGGGCTTTATCACTTCATGTTGCACAAAGAAGACCTGATTTAGTTAAAAAAATGATGTTAATGGGAACAGTTGGTGTTCAACATGAATTATCACATGGATTAGATCGCGTTTGGGGATATGAACCAAGCATTCAATCAATGCGTGAACTTATTAGCTTATTTTCTTACGATGAAAAAGCTGCAAAAAATGAAGAACTTGTTCGGATGCGTTATGAAGCTAGTATGGAACCGAAAACAAGAGATGCTTTTGCGGAAATGTTTTTTGACGACCGACAGAAAAGACTGGATGAACTTGCTTTACCAGATCAAGATATTCAAAAAATTCAAACAGAAACATTACTATTTCATGGACTTAACGACCGAGTTATTCCATTTGAGGAAACAAGTTATAAACTAGTTCGGCTTTTACCGCATTCTGAATTACATTTATTTAATGAATGTGGCCATTGGACTCAAATAGAGAAAACAGATTCATTTATCGATCATGTATTAGCTTTTCTTAAAAACTAACCAATTCAAAATAACAGAACTGGGAGGGATATAAATTAATGAGTGCAACGAAAACAGCCTATGCAAAAGAATTATTTGAAGCTGAAAATAAAGTACAAGGAATTAGACCACTTACAGAACGCGATCCAAATTTAACTGTCAATGATGCCTATGATATTCAATTAGAAATCGCGAAGTTTAAAAAAGAACAAGGAAAAAAAATCATCGGGAAAAAAGTTGGGCTAACCAGCAAGGTGATGCAAACCATGTTAGGTGTGAACGAGCCCGATTATGGCCATTTATTTGATGATATGAATATACAAAACAAAAGCACGGTCGACACAACGAGCATGATTGCTCCTAAGGTGGAAGCTGAGATTGGATTTATTTTAAAAGAAGATATAATCGGACCGAATATTACATTTTTAGATGTCATCATGGCTACCGATTATGTCGTCCCAACGCTCGAAATCATTGATAGTCGTATCGAGGATTGGAAAATCAAGCTGATAGATACTATTGCTGATAATGGCTCTTCAGCAAAATTTGTCATAGGTGATGGAAAAAAGACATTAAACGAAGTGAATTTACGTACTAACGGAATGATTTTAAAGAAAAATAAAGAAATAGTTGCAACAGGAGCTGGAGCAGCAGCTCTAGGTCATCCTGCAGAAGCAATTGCCTGGTTGGCTAACAAATTATCAAACTATGATATTACATTAAAAAAAGGAGAATTAATTCTTCCTGGTGCACTTTCAGCAGCTTTAGTTGTCAATGCTGGGGAAACAATTGAAGCAGATTTTGGTGATTTAGGAACGGTCGAAGTGACATTTCAATGAAGATAGAAAGGAGCGGAATCATGAGTAAAGTGAAAGCCGCAATTATTGGAACTGGAAATATTGGTACAGATTTAATGTATAAGCTAGAAGATAGTAGTGTGATTGAACTAACAGCCATGATTGGTATTGATCCTGATTCAGATGGTTTAAAACGTGCAAAAGAAAAAGGATATATAGCTTTTTCTAACGGAATCGAAGCTGTACAGAAAGACCCGAATATTGCTGATTTATTTTTTGATGCAACATCTGCAAAAGCACACGAGCACCATGCAAAAATTTTAAAAAAATTAGATAAAATGGTCATTGACTTAACGCCTGCAGCGGTTGGTCCTTTTTTTAGTCCGGCAGTTGGCAAAACCGATACAGATAAAGGTTATGATAATGTCAATATGATTACATGTGGAGGGCAAGCAACGGTTCCAATGGTATATGCCGTCAATCAAGTTGCTGATGTGTCTTATGCAGAGATTGTTGCTACCATTTCTAGTTTAAGTGCAGGACCAGGAACACGTGCTAACATAGATGAATTTACGATTACAACACGCCAAGGCATAGAACAAGTAGGTGGTGCAGATAAAGGAAAAGCATTAATTATTTTAAATCCCGCTGACCCTCCAATTATGATGCGCGATACAATTTATTGCGAAGTGAAAAATATGGATGAAGAAAAAGTATATGAATCGATTAAAAATATGGAGAAGAACGTACAAGCATATGTACCAGGTTACCATTTAAAACAAGAACCCCTGTTTGACGGCAACTTGGTAACTATCTTTGTTGAAGTAGAAGGTGCAGGGCATTACTTCCCTACTTACGCCGGTAATTTAGATATTATGACAGCAGCCGCAAAAAAAGTTGGTGAGGATTTTGCACGTTCAATTGTCACAACTTAATAAATAATAATATACGAGGAGGTTATAAAATGACAAAACGAGATATTAAAATTACAGATGTCACTTTACGGGATGGGAGTCATGCAGTTGCACACCAATTTACAAAACAACAAGTACGTGATGTAACAAGAGCATTGGATGATGCGGGGATGCATTATATTGAAGTAAGTCATGGAGATGGTCTAGGTGGATCCACCATTCAATATGGCCGTTCTTTAGTAGATGAATTCGGGCTCGTTGAGGCAGCTGTAGAAGAAATAGTAAACTCTAAAATAGCTGTCTTATTACTTCCAGGTATTGGTACTGTAAATGAATTAAAAGAGGCTAACAATCTAGGAGCAAGCCTTGTTCGAGTTGCGACGCATGTCACAGAAGCCGACGTTTCAGCACAACACATTCATTCCGCACGTGAACTTGGGATGGAAGCACTTGGATTCTTAATGATGGCTCACTCTGCGCCAACTGAAACGCTAGTAGAGCAGGCAAAATTAATGGAGAGTTATGGTGCACAGGCTGTCTATATAACCGATTCTGCGGGAGCTCTTCTCCCCCATCAAGTTACTGAAAAAGTAAATGCATTAAAAAATCATTTAAACATCGAAGTAGGTTTTCATGGGCATAACAATTTATCTCTCGCTGTTGCCAACACACTGGCAGCAATTGATGCAGGAGCAACTCGCATCGACAGTAGCGTACGTTGCTTAGGAGCTGGAGCTGGAAATACGCAAACGGAAGTATTACTTGCCGTGATGAATCGTTTAGGAATGGATGTTGGTATCGACATCTATAAAATGATGGATCTAGCAGAAGACGTAGTTGCTCCCCTTATCCATGGGACACAAGAGATTACTAAAGGTAGTCTAGCTTTAGGATATGCAGGTGTTTATTCTAGTTTCTTACTTCATGCTGAAAGAGCTGGTAAACGATTTAATATTGATCCCCGTGATATATTAATCGAATTAGGTAAACAGAAAGTGGTCGGGGGTCAAGAAGACATGATTCTTGATGTAGCAGCTAACCTAGCGAAAAAAGTGGGTGTTTAAATGAACAATGCTGTAGAAAATAAATATAAAATCATCGCTGAACATCTTTTAAACGCCGAACAAGATGTACGTGAAATATCTAAAATTACGAATGAATATACCGATATAACCCAGAACATTGCATATTCTATCCAAGAGAAACTATTGGAGCAACGTCTTAAGAATAATAACACAGTTAAAATTGGTGCAAAGTTAGGTTTAACTAGCAAAGCCAAACAAGATATGATGGGCGTTAATGAAGCCATTATCGGCGATTTACATGCCGATATGTTGACTTATGAATGGGAACCACTCGATTGTACCTATTTAATACATCCCAAAACCGAACCAGAGATTGCTTTCTATATCGATAAAGATATTCAGGGGGATAATATAACGGAAAAAGATATTTTAAAGGCAACTAAATATATAGCACCTGCCTTAGAAGTGATTGATAGTCGTTACAAAGATTTTACATTTAATTTAGCAGATGTTATTGCCGATAATTGTTCCTCTAAAAAGTTCGTAGTTGGTAGTAAACTCACTTTGCCCCATTCTGTTGATTTAAGCAATATTGGTGTAGTAATGTCTAAAAACGGAAATGTCGAACAAACCGGATCTAGTGCAGCTGTATTAGGTCATCCACTTAAAGCGATGGCATGGGCAGCGAATGAACTTGATAGAAGAGGAAAAAGCCTTAAAAAGGGAGATATTATATTAAGTGGGGCAATTTCGGAAGCAATTAAAATAGAATCTGGTGATACAATTGTAGCTGAATTTCATCATCTAGGCTCGGTTTCCTTATCCTGTAAATAAAATATCATTTCTTAACTATTATGAAGACTACACATTTTTATAATGTTAAGAATTTTAATACATTGCAACTTAATATGCTCCCTTTATTATAGATCTATATAATAAAAGGAGCATTTTTCATATCAAAAGGAATAACAAATTGCATATTGGGTGAAAAAATTGTTAAAAACGGCGGTTGATAATTACATTTATTACTATTACAATCATAGAATAAATGTAAAATTGACTGGAATGAATCCTGTTGAACACCGGAAACAAACCAGCCAATTATCAGCTTAATAATTTAGTCTAACTTTATTTGTTCAGTAAATAAACCATCAAGCTGTTTTTATACTTAGTCTTCATAAGACAATTTTGTTCCTTCATCAAACGTAATTTCTACTTCAAATTTTTCATAATTATTTTCTAAATCAAATACATCTAATACTTGTTTGATGACCTC
>Ga0079226_10004005_pt1 | contig 11272 bp, 9 predicted proteins | sample Poulit2014_FD_76345 | JGI IMG/M metagenome (GOLD analysis project Ga0079226, IMG submission 76345) | Agricultural soil microbial communities from Georgia to study Nitrogen management - Poultry litter 2014 | ecosystem: Environmental > Terrestrial > Soil > Agricultural land | place: USA: Georgia...
TCCCTTTATTTAATTTCCAGTAAATTACAATTAATTACTGGTTCTAGTTTGTGTTGCTTTTTTTAAACAAATTGAACCTTGATAATCAAATATTTAATTAATATTTTTTTGACATATCACCGCGGTCTTTTTTACTATTATAACATGCTTCCGCTTCCATTTATCATAACTATAGGTTTATGCCGAGGAACAAGTTGTCAATACTATAGGATATTTCCTTCTTTTTAAACCAATCTAAAACAAAGAATGTCAGATATTGAAAGGTGACGTATATAGGTGAATACGGCAAATATAATGACGATAATTGGTTTTGTTACCGTTGCCACTATTTTCTTTACAACGATAATAATTGGTATATATTTATTTATGATTGATAAAAGACAAAAACAGCATCCCATTTTAAGAAACTATCCTTTATTAGGAAGAGCAAGATATTTCCTCGAACAGATTGGACCAGAATTACGTCAGTATCTTTTTGACAGTGATTTAGAAGCGAAGCCATTATCACGAAAGGATTATAAAAATATCGTAAAAAGCGCCAAATATAAACGGGATGTTATTGGATTTGGATCGCAAAGGGACTTTGAAGAAGCGGGTTTTTATGTAAGAAATTCCTTATTTCCAAAACTAGCAGAAGAAATGGAATTAAACAAGGATGACAAAGTGACAACAAACCGTTATATTTTACTTAAAAACCCCTTATTCACACAGCGTAAAGAAAAATTAGAGGAAGATACATCCATAAACTATTTACTAAACGATAAAGATGTTATTGTAATTGGAAAAAAAGCAAAGTATCCCTTTAAAGTTAAAGGTCAAATAGGAATGTCAGCGATGAGCTATGGATCATTAGGTAAGCAAGCGATAACAGCTCTTTCCAAGGGCCTTGGCATTGCCAAGGGAACATGGATGAACACAGGTGAAGGAGGTCTTTCTAAATACCATCTAAAGGGAGACGTTGATATAATCATGCAGATCGGTCCTGGTTTATTTGGTGTTCGTGACCTCGAAGGAAACTTCAACTGGGATGCATTATTAGAGAAAAGCAAAATTCCTCAAATTAAGGCATTTGAAATAAAATTAGGCCAGGGAGCGAAAACACGCGGAGGTCATATTGATGCTGAAAAGGTTAATGAGGAAATTGCCAGAATACGTATGGTTAAACCCTTTCATTCTATTGATAGTCCAAATCGCTTCCGTGAATATGATGACCTTCCCTCACTGTTTCAATTTATTAACCAAATTCGAGAATACACTGGAAAGCCAGTTGGCATAAAAATTGTTGTTGGCAGCCATCTTGAAGCAGATGATTTAGCGAAGAATATGAAAGAACTTGATCATGGACCTGATTTTATCACCATTGATGGTGGTGAAGGAGGAACAGGCGCATCATACCAGGAGCTCTCTGATAGCGTTGGTCTCCCCATTAAATCAGCATTGCCTTTAGTAGATCATGCGTTAAAAAAACATGATATTCGTGACCAGGTAACGATTATTGCATCAGGTAAATTATTTACTCCCGACCGCGTTGCAATAGCGTTGGCCATGGGAGCAGATCTTGTGAATATCGCCCGTGGATTTATGATCACTGTAGGGTGTATCCAAACCTTACAATGTCATTCAAATGCATGTCCAGTTGGTGTAGCTACAACGGACCCCCAATTACAGAAGGCGCTTGTTATTGATGAAAAAAAACATCGAACAGCTAACTATTTAATTACCATGCGTAGAGGATTATATCGGGTTGCAGCTGCCGCCGGGATTAGTTCACCCGCACATTTTAAACCTGAACATGTTGTTTACAAAGATGAAAAAGGAATTATATGGTCTTTAGAAGAAATTTATGAATCAATTGTAAGAGAATAATCCTATATTAGTGGAAGTAGCTGATCAAATCACTTCCACTAATATAAGGAATGTGTAAAATACACAGTTCAGGAAAGAATTGTATACATATTTGATTTTAAACATCACAAAAACTCCAACCTGCCATATACAATGGCTATTACTAAAGCAATGATTTGTCTCTTCTACAGTTTCTCCTCCCTAAAAAGTGGTCAACAATTAATAGTAATGTTTAGTAGTTCAAACCTATTTAAGATAGGCCTAAACGCTGAGTTAAAAGTATTTCAAATAAACCAATATTCTTCTGCTTTGATTGGCGTCAAAATGAATATTTATATCCATTTTGTAAAATGTTATAGAATAGGCCATGTTATGAGATTATAGGGACATAACATATCCCAAAGAACCAAGAAATAGTACCTTATTATGCGTGAAGATGTAGATGTTTGTAAAGTTCAAGAGGGCGTAGTAGTTTCAAGCAGAGGAATGTAAGATTAGATGCATTTAGATACATGTCATTTTTACCGGAGTTTTGAACAACCCTTAATCAGGAAAATAAAGGAGCGATTCAGTGGATTTAGGAATATTTATTTCACTAGGCATTTATATGCTCGTCATGTTAGCAATCGGATATTGGTCGTACAAAAAGACATCTGATTTATCGGATTATATGTTAGGAGGACGTGGACTTGGCCCTGCCGTTACAGCATTATCCGCTGGTGCTTCTGATATGAGTGGATGGATGGTGATGGCATTACCGGGTGCCATGTATACCACGGGGCTTGCTAGTGCATGGCTTGCGATAGGACTTACTTTGGGTGCATATGTGAATTATCTTATTGTGGCACCTAGATTAAGAATGTATACAGAAGTTGCAAATGACTCCATTACGATTCCTGATTATTTAGAAAATAGGTTTCGTGATTCCTCTAATATGCTTAGACTTATTTCCGGTATTGTTATCCTCATTTTCTTTACCTTATATGCAACGGCCGGAATGGTTTCCGGTGGTAAACTGTTTGAAAGTGCGTTCGGGTTGCATTATAATATTGGTTTATTTTTAACGGTTGGTGTAGTCGTTGCCTACACGCTATTTGGTGGTTTTCTAGCGGTGAGCATGACGGACTTTGTACAAGGAATTATTATGTTCCTCGCATTAATATTGGTACCCATTGTTGCGTTTACAAGTGTTGGAGGAACACAAGAAGCTTGGAACCATATTCAACAGATTGACCCTTCATTGCTTGATTTATTCAAAGGCACCTCGGTTCTCGGAATTATTTCTTTCTTGGCATGGGGCCTTGGATATTTTGGGCAGCCACATATTATTGTCCGGTTTATGGCCATCAATACGGTTAAAGAATTGAAACCGCTCGCCGAATCGGAATTGGCTGGATGGCGATTTCGATCATTGGCGCCATGCTCGTGGGGCTTGTTGGTGTGGCTTACTTTGCCGAGCGCCCTGGACAGCTTGGCGATCCGGAAACAGTACTCATTGTGTTTTCCAAAGTCTTATTCAACCCGTATATTACAGGGTTCATCCTGGCTGCGATTTTAGCTGCAATTATGAGTACCGTATCTTCTCAGCTGCTAGTTACATCAAGCGCTGTGACAGAGGATTTTTATCGAACTTTTTTCCGAAAAAAAGCATCCGACAAAGAACTCGTACTTATCGGTCGACTGGCTGTATTAGTCGTAGCAATTATCAGTGTTATCCTTGCTTATACACCAAATGATACGATTTTGGGACTTGTTGGAAATGCCTGGGCAGGTTTTGGTTCGGCATTTGGACCGGTTGTACTATTAAGCTTATACTGGAAACACATGACCAAATGGGGGGCACTTGCAGGAATGATCATCGGCGGTGTAACCGTTATAACATGGCTCCTGATACCGGGATTATCAGACTTTCTCTATGAACTCATTCCTGGATTCGCGCTCAGTTTAATCGCTGTTATTGTGGTTAGCATGTGGACTTCAAATCCGAAGAAACCGGTACAAAATCAATTTGAAAAAATGGAAGAAAAATTAACCACAGATACGTAAATACACTTTTTCAATCAAATGGAAGTGGCTATAAAGTCATTTCCATTCTTTTTTATAGAAAATATGTTACACCAGGTCCTAATGGAATGCCTAAAAATATAAAAAATAGTAATAATAAGATCCAAATTGTTTAAAAATCAAGAGCGCTTTGAATATCCTTTCTTTGTTTTAGCTGGCAAATTCATCACTCCTATCTAATATTTTCAATTTTATTAGCGATGAAAAAATACACATCATGGAGATGTGTATTTTAGTATAAAATAATATCATAATTTTTAAAAAGATTTATTTTATTTTTTATATTTAGCAAGTGCCTCCGCTAAGGCATTATTTTTAAAATCATCATCTTGTTTTTTTAAATACTTATTGACATCTTTTCTCGATACTTTATGCTTCTTTTCCCGCTGCTTTCGCTCATTAAAAGTAGATAGTTTTTCACGGTGACCGCATTTACAAATAAACATTTTCCCTTCCCCTTCACCGCGTAGTTCTAAACGCTTATGGCAGTTGGGACAACGTGCATTGGTTACTTTAGCGATATTTTTTCGATGCCCGCAGGACCTATCCTGACAAACAAGCATCCGGCCTTTTTTATTCTTTATTTCAAGCATTAATTTATCACACGCAGGACATTTCGTACCTGTCATATTATCATGCTTAAATTTCGACTCACTCCCCTTAATTTCTTGAACAACATCTTTGGCATATTCCTTCATTTCCGCGACAAAACGGTCCTTTTTCAGCTTTCCTTCAGCGATCAATTGCAATTTCTGTTCCCACTCCGCTGTTAAAGCTGGGGATCTTAGATCTGACGGGACAAGATCAAGTAACTGCTTACCTTTTGATGTGATAAAAATATGCTTTCCCCTGGTCTCCATGTATGCATTATGGAATAGCTTTTCGATAATATCAGCTCGAGTAGCTACAGTGCCAAGTCCACCTGTTTTATTGATTGTTTTTGCTAAATGTTGTTCCTCTTTTTCCATATAACGAACCGGATTTTCCATCGCTTGAAGTAAAGTACCTTCCGTAAAACGAGAAGGTGGTTGCGTTTCGCCATTTGTCAGCGATAGACGTACACTTGAAAATTTCTGTCCTTTATCTATAGCAGGTAAATGTTGTTCCTCTTTAGCTTCATCCTCTTCAAAACGAGAATCGTAAATTTCTTTCCAGCCCTGTTTCTTAACTATTTTACCTTTCGCTGTAAACGTTTCACCTGCAATATCAGCAGTGATTGTTGTTTGCTCATATTCATAAGGTGGTAATAAAACAGCTAAAAATCGTTTTACAACCAAGTCATAAATTTTTCTCTCTTTATCATTCAATTCTTGTAAGATAACAGGTTGTTCCGTTGGGATAATAGCATGGTGATCAGACACATTTGCATTATTAACTACTGCTTTAGATAATTTTAGTTCACTGCGCTGTATTTTTTTGGCAGCAGTTGCATACTGATCTACCCCGCATGCTTGAACGCGATCTTTCAATGTCGATACAATATCCGTTGAAATCACCCGCGAATCTGTACGTGGGTATGTTAAAACTTTATGTTGCTCATAAAGTTTTTGCATCAATGATAAGGTTTGTTTTCCGGAATATCCAAAAATCCGGTTTGCATCGCGTTGTAATTCAGTTAAATCATACAACTGCGGAGCAAATTTCTTTTTATATTCCTTTTTAATGTGCGTAACTTTTGCTGTTTTCCCTTTTATCCGGTTAAGCAACTCATCTGCTTTATCCTTTGAAAAAATGCGCTTATTATTCTTTACATCCTGCCATGTAAAGGTTATCCCTTGGTTTGTTTTTGCTTCAATGCCATAAAATTTGCGCGGCTGAAATTTATTAATTTCCTCTTCTCTGGCCGCAATCATAGCAAGGGTTGGTGTTTGTACGCGCCCACTGGATAACTGTGCATTAAACTTTGTTGTTAAGGCACGGGTAGCATTTAACCCTACATACCAATCGGCTTCTGAACGTGCGACTGCAGAATCGTAAAGATGCTCATACTTCTTTCCAGGTTTTAATTGTTTAAATCCATCCCGTATTGCTTTGTCAGTCACTGAAGAAATCCATAATCTTTTAATTGGTTTGGAAACATGCGCTTTTTTTAAAATCCACCGGGCGACAAGTTCTCCTTCTCTTCCTGCATCCGTTGCAATTACAATATTTTGTACATCTTTTCGATTTAATTGTGATTTTACGATACTAAATTGTTTACCAGTTTTCTTCATCACTACAAGTTTTAGTTTAGATGGAAGCATCGGTAAGTCATGTAAATTCCATGTTTTGTATTTATTATCATATACATCAGGATCTGCAAGCGTCACTAAATGACCTAGTGCCCAGGTTACAACATATTTTGGACCTTCCATATAACCGTTTCCTTTTTATTGCAATGTAGCACTCTCGCGATATCCCGACCAACGGAAGGCTTTTCTGCCAATACAACTGTTTTACTCACGATAAAAATCCTTTCTCCTTAAAACATATATTTATTCTTTACCTTATTATACGTCATCTGCTAGTTTAAAGTCTTTCCTTATGTTTTATTAGGTGATAGCCCACCCATATTGCCCCATATTACCATACACTAACTTAAAAATGTATAAAGGATATGGTCATGAATGCTTTTTTATACAGGTTTACTTTTTTTAGTCATTGCTGTTAGTGTAGATGGATTCAGTGTTGGAGTTACGTATGGAATGCGCAATATTCGTGTGCCTTTCTTTGCTCTAAGCATCATTATGATCTGTTCAGGTATTGTTGTTTCTCTCTCAATGACAGTAGGGAGTATTCTAGGTTCAGTCATTTCTCCGCACCTAGCTGACAATATCGGCGGGATTATTTTAATTTTACTTGGATGTTTTTCATTTTTGAATATCATTCGGTCGAAAAAAGAAAGTAACCCAACAGAAAGCATTCCTGAAGCTACTAAAAAACTCCATCATTTTAAAACAGTTTTAAAGACTCCAGACAAAGCAGATATAGATAAATCAGGAACAATCTCTGCCGGTGAAGCACTAATACTTGGCGCAGCACTCGCTTTAGATGCTTTCGGAGCTGGGATAGCAGCAGCAATTATAGGTTATTCACCTTTTTTAACTTCAATCTTTATCGCATTAATGAGTGGCGCATTCCTTTTTTGTGGCTTAAAAATAGGTATGATTCTTTCAAAGAATAAAGCAATGCAAAAGATGACCTTTATACCGCCGCTTCTTCTCATTTTAATCGGTACCATGAATATTTATTAAAAATAAGACTGATTGTGTTTAACAAATCAGTCTTATTTTGGTATCAACAAATGCTATGAATAAATAATATTTTTCCTTATAACGCTTTAACAGATCCACCATCGACAATTAATGATTGACCAGTTATATATGTGTTTGCTCCAGAAGCCAAAAACACAACTACTTTTGCAAATTCCTCTGGTTGACCATATCTTCCGATTGGAATATTCTGTTCCGCATCGTTCTTAATGCTTTCTTCAGATACCCCTTGCTGCTTTGCTTTAATCTTATTCAAATCTAAGATTCTGTCTGTTTCAATAACGCCTGGTCCTACAGTGTTAATTAAAATATTATCCTGACTTAATTCTTGAGCCAACGTTTTTGCTAGGCCAACAATTCCAGGGCGCATTGTATTCGATAAAACCAAATTATCCAGTCTCTGTTTGATGGATGATGAGGCAATATTAACGATATGTCCGCATTGTTGCTTTTGCATATGAGGATGTGCTGCCCTTATAGTTCTTACAAAGCTAAGTAAGTTTAATTCAAATGCATGGTACCAATCGTCATCCTTCATATCTAAAAATTTCCCAGCAGGAGGTCCACCCGCATTATTTATTAAAACGTCAACAGTTCCGTTCCATTTAGATGCTTTATCTACCATCGCCTTTATGGCATGAGCATCTTTCATATCGCAAACAACATAATCTACATGCTCATTGTTAGTTTCTTGTTTTATTGCAGTAACGGTATGCTGCAGTGTTTCTTGTTGACGGCTAGCCAATAGAACGCTAGCCCCTTCACGTGCGAATTCAGTTGCAATTGCTCGACCAATTCCCTTGCTCGCAGCTGTAACAATAACTGATTTTCCATTTAAATGTAAATCCATTTTAAGGCATCCTCTCTCTTTACATTTCATCTATACTCTACTGTACAATATTTCTCTGAGATTCATGATTTGATTCATGTTGCTTTCCTAGTTTATCCCATGGAATCACATTCTCCAGAATTAATGAAAGTGTTATTCCTACAAGTAAACCATTGCTTATTAGAGGTCTTATCGTATTCGGCAGTGTTTCAAAATAACTCGCAGGCATCGTCATAATAATAATACCTACAAAAAGCGGAATAGCTGTCCGATATACATTGATTGTATTGAAATGGACATGTTTAAAAAAGTCCCATGATGAGTTAAATAATTGCAAATAAGCTACAAATAATACCGCACTTCCGATACTCAGCGGTAATAAAGAAAAGAAAGCACCGATCTGAGGGATAATCCCCATGATAAAAAACATAAATCCACCGATGATAAACGGTATTCTTTCAATTATTCCAGTCTGACGAAGAAAACCAATAGAAGAGACATATGGAGCATAAGGAACTAGCCCCAGCAAACCAGCAAGACAAGTAAAAATTCCGGTTATTGTAAAAGAGTTACGGTACTGTTTATCATCTGTATCTGTTTTATACATAGCATCTGTACCTTTTAATGCTCCAAATGTATTTGCCGTATTTAACAGACCTGTTAATACAGCAGTTAAAATAATTCCCATATCCCACGTGGGCTTTCCTAGTGGAAATAACTTAAAATCTAACGATGTTTCCGGATTAATTGATGCATCTGATCCGAAAATAAACACATAAGCAATCCATCCAATAATAATGCCAATCAGCAATCCATATTTTCGAATATTTGCTGATGCTTTAACACTAATAATGATGACAAAAGCCGCTACTATAATAGACAATAATGAAATAGACACGTGAATATGGCCAGATTCTGCTGGATTACCAAAAGGGATACCAAGCATTCCTTTCATAAAAATAGAAATTAATTGGCAGCCAAACAAAAACATAAACACACCCATCACTGATGAGTTGAAAAGCCCAGATAAATTGGACCCTAATCCGGTCAATCCAATGACAATCGTGATTATTCCTGATATAATAACTCCTACTGCCAAGCTTCCGCCTAAAACGGAGAGAGGCATCTCTTGCGCAGCAGCAGCTACAACAAGTGTTAAAAATACGCCCCACCATAAACCGGATTGTCCTTCCATAATTGCACGTTTATGTCCTAATACAGCTTGAGCAATACAAGCAACTCCAGTAACAATAAACGATAATTGTAATAAGGAAACAATCGTGTTTTGTTCTAAATCAAAAGCTGCGCCTACAGTTATTGGAATAACTACAATATTAGTGAAAATAAAAAAAAGCCACTGTAATCCCGCAATCCAGTTACTTGATTTTAAAAGCTCCTTCATTCATACCGAACTCCTGCCCTTTATTAGAAAAAAGCCTATTTTCAAACATTTTAGTTTTCAAAGAATGTTTAGCTATTCAATAATAGTATAAAAAATCCTTTAGAGTGTCAATAAAATCCAATATTTGACGTATCATATTGACAAAAGGGAGTTTATTATGGTATATTAAAATAATTGAGTAACTAATAAGTTATTTTGGCATTCTACGTAATGTTTTTAAAGATACTTATTCACACTGGCGCGACTGAGGGGTCGCAAGGACGTATGAGCAGGAAGGGCTTACGTTGCTTAAGTTAGAGAACATCCAGTGGAACATAGACCGCGGTAAAGTGAAATTTTAATGAAGTACAAAAATTTCCAACCCAAATTGGGTTAAATAATAAAATGATTCTTATGTGTTACTTTATAAATCAAAGGGGTATCCTTATAATGGGTACCCCTTTTCCAATATATATAGAAAGAAGGATCGGGCATGAGTAATTTACTAGGTACAATTCAAACAATGACTGTTAATCGAAAAATTGAAACAGGATATGTTTTAAAAAGGAAAACAATGGAGGCACTTTTACATCATAATGAAGCTAAAAGCGAACTGGCAATTGACCAAAAAATTGATGTCTTCTTGTATCAGAACAAAAAGAAACAACTGATTGCAACAACCTATTTGCCTGCTATTCAAATTGATATCTATGGTTGGGCAAAAGTAATTGAAGTCATTGATGGGCTTGGTGTATTCGTTAATATAGGAACAACAAAAGAAATGCTCGTGTCAATTGATGATCTTCCATTGATTGAAGATGTATGGCCTAAGCCCGGTGATAAGCTCTACGTTACTTTAGGTAATGATCGAAAAGGTCGTTTACTCGCTATTCCAGCTACAGAGAAAATTTTTGCAAGCGAATGGAATTTTGCTTCACATGAACTTTTAAATAAATCAGTTAAGGGGCGTGTCTATCATACAAGCAGAGAAGGATCAGCGATAATTACAGAGGATGGCTACCGTGGATTTATTCATTATACAGAAAGAAAAATCGAACCAAGACTCGGTCAATTAGTTGAAGGGCGGGTTATTGACGTAAAGGATGATTGTACAATAAATGTCTCTTTACGCCCATTAAACAGCATAGCATGTATGAAGATGCTGATATGATTTTAATAAAGCTGGAAGAAAATAATGGTGTGATCCCGTTTAGTGATAAAAGTGATCCAGAAGACATTCGCGAAACATTTAATATTAGTAAAGCAGCCTTGAAGCGAGCACTGGGCAAATTAATGAAAGAGGGTAAAATAGAGCAGCGTGGTGGGTATACATATTCCATCAAAAAAACAAAAGAATAACCTATAAAAAAAGAGCGAGATGGTGGTTACTTAGAGTTTTGATTATGCAGCTGATTGGCTGGATTGAGTTCGGTATTCGACTGGACTTAATCCAGCCAATTTCTCTTTTGATCGTTCATGGTTGTACCAGTAAATGTATTCTTCAACCCGTCTTTTTAATTCTGCATCTGGATTTTCTCGGTCAAAATTTTTCACATGGTAATGGTATGTTGCTTCTGGGGTGCCCACGACAAGGAGAACATCTTTTAATCGGAACCCTTCTTCTTTGAGTTCGAATGCCACTTTTGCTTGTGCTTTTCGTGGAAGGCACTCTGATTTTCCCGAAAAGCTCTCAACTTTTTTAAGTATGCATTTTCTAGTCTTAGTAATTCATTCTCTCGTTCTAATTCTTCTTCACGCGTAAGTTTTTTCTCTTCGTTTTTCTTTTTGTTTGGTTTTTTAGACATAGAGGGTCGCCCCTTTGACTTTGGATTCAGGCCTTCTATCCCTTGTTCATTAAATGTTTTCATCCAACGGTGAATTAATGAAGGATTATTTAATCGA
>Ga0079226_10004006_pt1 | contig 11271 bp, 12 predicted proteins | sample Poulit2014_FD_76345 | JGI IMG/M metagenome (GOLD analysis project Ga0079226, IMG submission 76345) | Agricultural soil microbial communities from Georgia to study Nitrogen management - Poultry litter 2014 | ecosystem: Environmental > Terrestrial > Soil > Agricultural land | place: USA: Georgia...
TATCATTTTCAAAAATTAAACGTAAACGTAATGAGTCATTTAGTGTGTTCTTTTCTAAAGCTACTTGGATATTGTTTGCATCATTTCCGTATAATTCAGAAATAACTCTTAATCCACCTGATTCTAATACTGCTGGTTTTGCATCTTCAATACGCATTGCAAGAATTTTACCTGCTGTATATTGTGGGTTAGAACCCCATGCTAACTCGATAGCATCTAGTAATTCTCCGTTACGGAAAACACGTTTAGCCTGAGCGTAGTTTCTTAATTCATAAACTGTATCTGGTTCTCCACCGTCTGCTTTACCAATTAAACAAAGTACTTTTTCACTAGCACTAGCTGAACCACCGATACCAGAAGTATCTACTTCAACTGAGGTATGAGGTCTTTGTATTGGTTTTCTTGGGAATACATCTTTTGCCATATACTTAATTCTCCTATCTTATTAAATGTCTAATTTTCTTCCTAAATACTTTTCTAAATGAGGTAGAAAATCTAACTCACTGTATTGATAAGTATTACCATACATATATGCTTTAAATCCTTCTGCTTGACCACCTGTCATGTTAAACATAACTTTAGCTGTCTCTAAGAAGGTATCTATATGGACGTAACCTGTAAAATCTTTAGGTTTAGTTTTAGGTTTTTCTACTTGTTTCTTTCTAACCATCTAGTTCCATTCCTTTCTTGCTTTAAATGTTAGTTTATTAATATCATTTGTTATTGTATAATCCATATCCATAGAAGATGTGTATTGTACAATAGTAGGTCTACCAAATATCATAGACTCTCCCTCACCTATAATAGGTGCTAGGTCTCCAAATGATAATGTTTGTAATTGGAATGTTTGTTGCTCAGCGATACTATCTCTCATTGATATTAATATCATTTTGAGTAGTGCGTCTAAGCATCTTGCTACATCTACATTATGAGATAGCCCTACAATGGTTACCTGCTCATTAATGGTCATACCTTTAACAAGTCCTTTAGTGTTACCTGTTTTCTCAACATAGTTAACTCTTCCATTGTAACCTTCATATTCTTCGTTTCCTTCATAAGCAAAGTATATCTTATTTCCTTCATGTCTTACTTTGTCTGCTTTAGAGAATTCAATATCTTCAATGTTTATAACCTTGTATATATCTTTAGAAACAGTAAAGCATAATTCTTTACCCTCTCTAACTGCTACACTACTTTCAGATAATGTTTCTCCATTAGCATAATCATATACACCTTGTAAGCCACCTAAAGATTTATTACTCTCTTCACCTTGACCTAATTGTATAAGATAATGTGCTTCATGGTTAGTTTTAAATTGAGGGAAGTTAAATCCTATTGTAACTTCATGCTGTGCATTTTTTCCTACAAAAGCCTCTTTAAAACTGTCTCTTGATTGTTTATCAAAGTCTTTTAAAACTTCATCTATAATATAACAATTCTCTAGCACTGTTTTTAGTCTGGGCTTGATTTCCGATAATAAATATGAGTCTACAGAAGTAATAGCCATAATATCCTCCTTTATTTCAGATTATTCATTTTCCATTTCATCAAGCTTTGTACATGTTTCATAGTTGTATTAGAGAAATTGTCTTTATTTACTTTATCTCTATTAAGTACCCAAGCATTAGCAGGAGACTTATTTGAAACTGTTCTGAACATAAAGTATGATGCTTTCTTATCCTTCTTCCGTTTAATCTTAGTTGTATTTCTATGTGGTGTTTTAGGAACCATACTTGCATGAGTAACTTGATTTTTTTCTAGTCCTTCTAGGTAATCTGTTAGTGTTGTTTTTTGTCCTGTTGGTGTTTCTAATTTTCTTAAATCTTGATATGTCTTTCTTGACATTTTACTAGTTTTTAATCTGATAGGTACTATTAAGTACCATCCACCATCTTTAGTAGGTCTTTTTTTACTAGATTTTGCAAAGGCTTTCTTTAAGTCTACTACACCTTTGTCTTCTAACTTTTTCTCTGTTATTTCAAGGTAGTTAGGCATTCTCTTTATATACACATCGTCTACTCTCATAGCTGTTTGCTGTAGGTTATCAAGAATTTCTCCTTGCATAGCTGATATAGCTCTCCTACCTACCTTTTTAGGCTCTTTAAACATCTTAGGTCTATTACCTTTTATCTTAGCCATTAGTTACCTAACGCCCCTCCAAAGAATCCTCCAGAAGCATTATTATTAGCTGATGCTTTAGGGTCTTCTACTTGTAATTCTATATCTTCTATGTCCCCATCGTTCATCTTGTAAGGGTCTTGAAGTACAATAACGTCTTCCCTTTTTAGAAGTAACTTTTGAGGTAAGTTATCAAATCTAGGTTTAGGTTGATTAAATTTAGTATACTGGTATCTACTTTCTTTTAATATATCGGACACAACATATCTCAAAGTCATTAGTATATTTAAGGATACTGTACTATTCTTGTATTTTTCATCTAAGAACAATCTACCATTTTTAATTTCATAGTCTTCTTCTCTAACAACATCTTCCTGAGTAGTTATGAATGTTACTTCTCTTACATCATAGTATAGAGGTATACCTTTTTTAATCCTTGTATCACTCACAAAGTATACCATAGATTGAGGCATTAGAACCTCTGGAACTGTAAATCTATCTCTGTAAGATATCCTGTGCTCTAGTCTTGTTGTACCAATAGCGGTACCACTTTCTAATAAACCAATCTCTATGTTGTTAATACCTTTTTCTTGTGATTGTATAGCCATTATTGTCTCCTTAGGAGGTAAATATGCTATACCCTTTCCATGACATCTAGGACAATCCATTCTAGGATGTCCTGTGTCTGGGTTTAGGCAAGGGCAAAAGTAAGCTCTTTCCCACTGTACTTTTATCCCCCTGTCCTCAATAAATTTAATCATACTAGGTATATCAAATTCTACCCTAGCTGTTTCCATTTTCTTTCCTATTTCTTCTGCCTCATTTGTAGAAGCATAACTAGTGGATTTATTTAGTATATTACTATCTCCAGGAGAACCTAATGTAAATTCATTTCCCATTAATTAAACCTCCTATAATCCTATCATGTTAGAACCATAATAAGATTGTAAACCATTTAATAATTCTTTTATATCTTCGTTTATTTGAAGTATCTGAGCACTTGCTCCACCATACATAGCTGATTGAGTAGTTCCAATTGTTTCAGTGATACCATCTACAGATAGTGTTTTGTTTGCAATACCTGCTCCAATGATTAAGTTACCCCATACTTGATATATCTCTTTTAGTGCATACTTAATAACTAACTGTTCTAAGTCTGCAGGTACTTCCCACGGTCTAGCTCTTTTACCTCTTCGTCTAGGTAGCATACCTGATACATATTCAAGCTGTATCATCTGAGGAGCAAACGTTGCACCTGATGGTGGATATACTCCTGCTAACTGAGGATACCCATTAAATACTGCATCATATGACATACTATTTCCTGTTTGCATTAATGCTGTAGGGAACAATTGTACGTGTCCTGCTAGGTTATCTACTTTCCACCAGTTTGCAGGATATTTATATATAGGTCTACCATTAAATTGAAGTTGTAAATTTTCTACCTGTAATATAGGTTTATTATACGCATGAACAAACATATAACTATTAAATTCTGTCTCATTATAATCTCTCATCTCATGCATAATATCAGGTAGTATAGTGATATCTAATGCTTTCTCAGCTTTAGATATTGCTACTTCTAATACATGATTATAAAATTCATCCCCCATAGGTTTACCTGTATCTGGATTCTGAACTGTTATACCATACATATAATGATATTTAAGTGCATCAGGAGTCCATCCATAGTCTGCTAGAGTAATATCATCTATTGCCTCTCTATCTATATGCTTAGGGTTACCAGATGGGTGGTAGGGGTATTCATAATTTAATGCTTTTTCATAAGGGTCTAAATGACCTCCAAATAGTGCCATTATTCACTCACCCTTTACTTATCTTCTGTCTTTTTAGTTGCTGGTTTTCTTGTAGTTGTTTTCTTAGGTGTAGTCTTTCTAGTAGTTGGTTTAGCCTCTTCTTTAGTATCTTCTTTCTTTGGTGCAGGTTTTTTGTCTTCTGTGAATTCAAAACCAGGAACATTAGAAAAGCTCTTTTCCTGCTCAGGTGTTAGACCTTCTACTGTTCCATCCTCTTTAATTGTTAATGTACCGTGAATGGTAGCAATTTTTTCTGCTTTATTTTTAGTAAATTTTAACATATATTGATGTTCCTTTCAAGTATTTTTAATAAAAAAAGTGGATAAACTTAGTTTACCCACTATTTTGTTTTGTATTAAGTTGTTTAAGTTATTATAATTAAACTGCGATATAACGAACGTTCTTAATGCGAGCCCATTTCTTAGGAGCACGTAATGCTAATGCACCATACCATAATACTGCAAATGTAACAGAAGCGTTAATTTGAGCTAATGGTAATTTCATCATTGGAAGTAACTCGAACAAGTGTAATACTTGAGGAGACATTTCACCAACGAATACGTCTGCTGTTTCTGGTAGAGTTTCGTTTTTATCAACGAATACTAATTTACCTTCTTCATTTACTTTGCTCATTGGAACTCGTTTAATTAAGTAGAACATACCTGTTTCTTTACCTTGACGGTAGATAGATACGAACTGAGGTTGTTGTTGGTACATAGAGTTAACTGAGATTGTTAACTTAACTCCGTCTGTAGCGTTTGTTACAGTTGCCTCTACTGCTTCTGATGGAGCACTTTCAGCATCGTCAGAGTTAACTACAACTTTATAAGTTAAAGCACGGTCAGCTTCGTCTGTAAATTTACCTTTTTGAGCTGTTTCAACTGTAGCTTCAACTTTAGCTGGTTGAGGTGCGTTTGGTAATGGTTGTAATGATTCATCTAAGATTAATTCATTTTCCATTACTGTAGAACCGTGTAATTTGATAAATCCACGAGAAGAATAGAAACCTTGTACGTTGTAACCTGCGTTTACATTACCGCTGTTATCTGCCATTAATTGGTATTGGTTGTTTAACAAGTTGTTAACGAAGTCTGCTTGTACACCGATAGGCATGAATGCATCTGTTGCTGTACCGAAGCCTTTACCAACACGAACTGCTACTTCATTTAATAATTTCTGTGTTAATGGTTCACCTTTAGCATCAATAACGTTATTCTTGTCAATTAATTTTGCTAAACCATCAAACTCTAAACCTTCTCCTTCAACATCTGCTGTTAAAGATGCATCTCCGTAGAATGAAGCCCATTCAATTGTTTTAGCAACAACTGCGATAGCATCTTCTGTAAGGATTTGAGCTGGGTCTGCAATGTTATTTACAAGACCTGATGCAATTGACATATTTTTAGTGTCTGATACGTATTTCATTGATACGGTTTTTTGACGGATGTTAGGGTCTGATACTGGTGCTACCCCAATTTCACGAACAAATCGTGAATGTCCTACGTTACCATGACGTAAGTAAACATCATATTTAACTACTGTTGATTGTGCTGGACGTTTAGTAATTTCACGATAGAAAATTAAATCGTCATTAGTCCATGTAAGCATTGTAATTTGGTCATCTAAAATCTCTCTACGTAAAGCTCCTGCATCTACCTGTGTATCTGGTGTAATTCCGTAACCAGTTTGGTATGACTTAGAAACTTTTTCAAATAATTCATCTTGTAATTTATCCGCTACTTTATCTTGAGCCGGGGATAATTGTTTTTCTTTTCCTGCGTTAGTCATAAAAGTTAATCACCTTTCATCTTTTTGTTTATATGTAGGGTAGAGTATTACCCTACCCTTTATTTCATTAGTTACACTTTATAATATAACACTTCTTTGAGGTTATTATTCAATTCCTGCAAATTCTTTTACAATTTGTAAATCACGCTCTGATGCATTCTCAAAGTCATTCATTACTCGTGTGTAAGATTCATTAGCTTGGTTTAATTGAATAACAGGTTTGTCTTTCCTAGAAGCCTGTTCACGGAAGCTCTTCATAAATTTAGAACGTAATTCTTCACGATTAATCGTTGGTTCTTCTTCTTGAACTTCTACCTCTGCTGTTTCTTCTTGTGCTTCTTCTTCAACTGTTGCTGACTTAGAAACGTAACCTTCTGCTTTTTCTTCTTTAGTTTCTTCTTTAGAAGTAACTGATTTAGAAACTGCTTCCTCTTCTTCGTCTTCTACTTCATCTGCTTTAGAAACTTCTTCCTTATCCTCTTCTTGTTTACCTAAGATAGCATCTAGTTTTTCTTCTAATGATTTGAATTCACTTTTAGAAACATATTCTTGCTTATCTTCATTGATATCTTGGATTGATTTAAGGATTTGAGTAAAGCCTTCAAGGATTAATTCATCTGAGATAGATTTCTTAGCTTCCTCTTTTTTATCCTTTTTGTCTTTATCTTCGTTGTCATCATCTTTGTCTTTCTTATCCTTACGTTTCTTGTTGTCCTTGTCTTCTGTATCAGTGTCTTCTTTATCAACTGGGTCTTTAGACTCTTTTTTAGACTTTTCTACAGATTCTGTTTCTTCAACGGATTCCTCAGCATCTTCTGCTTTGTCTTCCTCTGATTCAGGACTAGTTTCTCCCTCTTGCTCTTCCACTTTCTCAGGGTCTACTTCTTCTGGTTTTTGAGCTTCTACTACCTCAGTTTCAGCTACAGTTTGTTCTGTTTCTTCTACTGTATTTTCCTCTGATTTAGCTTCTTCTTCTTTAGGTTCTTCTGATTTAGAAACTTCTTGTTGGTTAAGCTTTTCATACTCATCCAGAATATTTTTCATTTCTTTACTCATTATTTAAGTTCTCCTTCCGTATATCTAATACTGCTAACTCTGCATCTCTTCTTGATAAACCTTTAGCTAATTGTAGAGTTATAATAGATTCTTCATAACCCATTCTTTCTGATTTTGTCAAATACTCAACTACGCCATCCCAAACGTCTTTATACTCTTTAGGGTCTTTAATACCTAATGTATAAGTTAATTTTGTTATGCTTGATGCTAGTTCTTCTCTTCTTAAGGCTCCTGCATCTACCTGTGTATCAGGAGATACTCCGTTACCTGTTAAGAAACTTTTAAGTATTGTTTCTATAGTAGCCGAAGGATTAGCTGGTGTGGCTGTAACTGCTATATCTGTAATCTTAACGCCTTCTATTACTCGTGTGTCATTAATGTTACGTTTAGTAATAGCTCCTTCAATTGAGAAACCAATCTTTCTATTACTTCCAGATTTCTCCAATGTCTCTGCTAACTGAACCATTTCAGTAGCATAAGGGTTATTCTTAAATAACTTAGCTTCTACATATAATCCTTTATTAACATCAACGTAACAATTCTCTGTAGGATAACCTATTCTGATGTTAGACTTGTGTTCATAGTTTATGTAACCATGTTCACGGAAATGTGTAATGTCTATACCTTTAGGGTCTATAATTTCATTTTGTAAGTCAAGCTGACCTGTACTAGCCCACCCTGCAATTGTATATGTCTCAGAGTCTGTATCTACTGATTTCTTTACGTCTACTGGCATAAAGGCATTAAACATAAATGTTTGTTCATCTGTGTGCAAGTTTATTACACCTCACAATGTTAATTATTTTTCTGTACTTACATACATAATATAACACTTTATTAACAAATAAGAAAAATAACAACTTCTTAAGTACTATTATAGCACACAAGAAGTTGTTTTCAAAATTGAATTAACAATTTATTCTATTGTTTCCAATCTTTTTTATCATATGAATGTTTTACACCTTGTGAACCTGTATTTTCTTGGTCTTTTACTTGACCATCTTTACCTACTTTACTTTCAGGTGCTATGTCTCCATCCATCTGTTCCTTATTATCAATCTTAGCTGTTTCTACTTCGGAGTTACCTTGCTCTTCATTATCTCCTTGTAAAATCTGTTGAAGCATTTCAAATCTTTCTTTTTGCTTAGCATCATTATATTGTTCTTGTTGTTTCTTCATACCATAGTATTGAACATAAGAACCGTTTAGTATAGCATCTCCTGCTTCTAACTTGCCTGATAGTCCTAACTCTGCTCTTGCTTCATCTACAGTCATTCCTAACTCAGTTTTAGCTTTAAGAATTTCTATTTTTTCTTTCTCTGCTGAGTTATCTCCACCAACAAATTGGAAGGTATATTTATCTCCATACTCTGAAATAATATGTGTATTTATTAAATCCTCTATGAATCTAAGTAATGGTTGCAAACCTTTATTCTGTGAAGCTTGGTGTTTTTTAGAAGGGTCAGCCTCATTAAGAGAATTTCCTCCCTTAGAACCTGTAGCCCCGCCTCTATTAGGGAAACCTATTTCTGCAGGGTCAATGCCATATAAACTTGCAATAATATTAATTAGATAGTTTAACCATTTCTCGAATTGCATATCATTAGCTGTTGGAGTCATGTTAACGAATTTAATGTCATCTGCCATTACTACTGGAATCTGCCAAGAACCATTAATACCTGATAGACTTGATTTCCATTCACGCTTAAAGTTTTCTAAAGCTCTTTGTGATTGTTGTTGGTCTGAACGTATCTGTAAAATACCTCTTGTTGTTCCACCATGTGAGAAGAATCTATCATTAAATGATTCTGTATTATTATATGCTATAAATTCCTTCATTGCTATTTCAACTTCTGATAACCCATACCCAGAAGCCTCTACTGCAGTTCTAGGATTTCTTATTCCCATTGCAAGTTCTCTTGATGTAAATCTTGCTACAACTTTTTTATCCATTACTTGAACAAATCGTTTTCCACCTTTAATAACTTTACCTTTTTTATCTGTAGCGTAAAATATGGTAGAAGGGTCTACTGCAATAAACTTTTCTAGTCTAGTATTATTCTTCTTACTAAAAACTTTCTCAAAGTTTACTTGGTCAAATATATAGGTATCTCTTACTATCTTTTTACAGAATGATTGGAATGAGTCTCTATCTACATCTTTTTTTGTTCCTGTATTAAGTAAGAACTCTTCTATACGTTTAATTTCCTCTTGTTCTTTTCTACCCGGCTCTTTGGTTAAGTCTCTTAATCTTACTTCAAAACCTAACCCTTTTTCTGAGTATCTGGCAGGTTGACAATACATAGATACTTGGTTGGCTCTTGTTAGTATAATAGCATTAAGAATAGGATTGTTACCAAACTTTTTAAGTACCTCATGTAAATTATGTTCACTCTTCATGTAACTTCTTTTATCTCTAAACTCTGGGTTAGTATCCATCATTTGTATAAAAGGCTCTGCATATGCTTGTTGCTGACCATATAGAGATTTAGTTATATTTTCATTATATTCTTTGTTGTCCTTCTCTATCTGTCTTATGTTAGCTTGGAGGTCTCCATCTATAGAAATCTGATTTATCTTTTCATTTTGCTTAGGTAAATCTCCTATCCTCCAATTTTTAAAAAAATCTGCCAATTTACTGACCCTCCTTGACTCTGACCATTGTTAGTACAACTGTATTATTATATGTTATGTCTCTAACATGTTCTGGTAATTTTATTTGTATTTCAAAAGGCTCCTCTATATAATAGAACATTTTTTTACTCTCTGTAACTACTGTATAGTCTTCTAGTCTTATATTATTATCCTTATCTACTAGAATAACTCTATTGTCTTTTGTGGCTTCTAAAACCATGTACTTAGTTTTATCTAGAGCAATAAACACAGCTACATGCTTACCACCTATCTGCCTATAGTAGTCTACTATTTCAATCCAGTTGTCTTTCATTCCTTGGTTCTTAATAAATTCTTTAGCTTCATCCCATTTTTTATCTTTTGAATATTTCACTATTACTCACCATTTCTAGCGTTTTTTATTCCTCATATTATAGTTTTTTATATAACTATTAAACTTGTACCAACATGAGCCTAATACTGCTCCTATAAGTCCAACAGATACTACTGTTATCGGACTTACAAATCCATTGTAACGTTCTGTATTTTCTATAGTGTTGATAACATCATCTTTTATAATACCCGATGTCTGTTTAAACATTATAATTAAAAAATATATTCCTGCTATTAGTATAACATAAAGTGTTATTTTAACCAAAATGTTTTTATTGAAGTATCCTGTAGTTAGTATTAATAATAAGGAGAGTAAGCTTATACACGTTATAATAACTATTAATGAGGTTATTATATTAATACCCATCAATAATTTACACCACCATATGGTTAATTTACTTACATAATTAATATATCATAACCCTACATAGAAAAGAAGAAGAGCTTTTAAGACTCTTCTTCATTGGTTGTTGTTTCTTCTGTTGGAGGTTGTTCTATAGTAGGTTGTTCCTCATTTACATCTTCTGTAGGTTCTTCTACTGCTGGTTCTTCTGTAGGATGTTCAGTTGGAGGTTCTTCTATCGGTGGTTCCTCAGTGGTAGGCTCTTCTGGTGCGGGTCTACCTCCTATATCAGGTTCTTCTGTAGGTGGTTGTTCTGTTGAAGGTTGCTCTATAGGTGGTTGCTCTATAGGTGGTTGCTCTATAGGTGGTTGCTCTATAGGAGGTTGCTCTATAGGTGGTTGCTCTATAGGAGGTTGTTCTGTTGAAGGTTGCTCTATAGGTGGTTGTTCTGTTGAAGGTTGTTCTATTGGAGGTTGTTCTATTGGAGGTTGTTCTATTGGAGGTTGTTCTATCGGTGGTGGAATCTGTGTTGTAGGGTTTTCTATAGATGGTTGTAAAGGTATTATAGGTACACTAGTACTAGGGTTTGTTGTAGGAGGTACATAGTTTCCTCCATTGTCTACTGTGTTATCATTTGTTACAGGAGGAGGTAATATAGTAGGTTCCGGTATCAAAGGACTTGCAGGATTAAGTGTTGTCGTAGTATTTTCTGTTCTATCATTTAGTATGCTGTCTATTTCTAAATCCTTAAGGTCTGTTCCTTTAGGTACTACTATTGTTCCTATACCCTCTTCATCTATTATTATCTTAGGTGTGTCTACACCTTCTCTTTTTTCTATCACACCTCTAACCATTATTAAGTCATCTTTTATATCTTCATCTTTACTTATGTCATAAATTCTTTCTCTTGTTTCTTTGTTATCTTTTTCTTTTTCTTTACTAGTTTTAGAATTGTAATTCTTATAGTTAGTTTCTTTTTTAATCTTAACTAATTCATCTTCTGCTTTATTTATCTTCTTAACGTATTCTTTTGCAGTCTTATCAATTGTCTTATCATCTTTTTTATAAATTTCCACTAGTCGTTCTAATGATTTTTTTTCCTCTTGCTGTTGCTGTGTTTTTTGATACATAATAATCATAAGA
>Ga0079226_10004008_pt1 | contig 11270 bp, 5 predicted proteins | sample Poulit2014_FD_76345 | JGI IMG/M metagenome (GOLD analysis project Ga0079226, IMG submission 76345) | Agricultural soil microbial communities from Georgia to study Nitrogen management - Poultry litter 2014 | ecosystem: Environmental > Terrestrial > Soil > Agricultural land | place: USA: Georgia...
ATCAGAGAATATCTCCCGTTTAAGTATTCAAGTTCATCATAAAGTTCATCTCCAGTTGGCAGACCTGTAAAATGATTCAATATGTCAGGAATGGTACGCTGACTATCTCTGATATCATGAAAATACCCCAATAACCATATACTGGTATCGTCACTGTGAAAAGTATGATAGTTATAGTCATTTGATATCAGTAAATGTAATTGCCCATTAATTTTTTCCTTAATAAAACCTTCTAAATAGAAGCTTTGTTTAGTAAGGAGAAAACCTTTATAAATTGGATATCCCAGTTGCAAAACATACACCCCGCCTATTATAAATCTTTACTGCTATTATATTTTGATTATAATATATCCACTCATCATCGAATCTATTATAAATAAATTAATACTTTTACAAATATGTAAAGTGCGTCTAACCACTTTTATAATAGCCAGACGCAAAATTCCAAAGTTTTAGTCTTCAAAAGATAATAGATACATTGACCATTCCATAGTTAAAGTATTTTATAACCGAACAATTTCTCGCAATTATTGAAATATGATTTTTTTATATTTAGTAACATCTTTCCATTGAGATGAATCTCTGAGTTGATATTTAAATTTTAAATTTGCATTCTCATTAAATGTATTTTTTTCTATTTTAAACGATTCTTCCGCAAAAATGACCTCATTAATTACATAATCTGATGATGTGTCATCATAAATTACCAATCTTACTGCTTCTTGGACATTAAGTTCTTTACTAGGATGAAATACTATTTCTTTCTTTTTAGATTTATCTCCCATATTACCAGAGTTGATATGACTATTAAGAACTTTTAGGTGATCTTGAAATGTTGCCTTCATAACCAATCGATCAAATAGGCTTTCTATATTTGGATTAAATTGACCTTCTTTAGCTGATTCCCATATACTAAGTACTTCTTGCTCTTCAAAAATATCATTCCATTTTTCTGGCGTCTTTAGAATCTTTTCAACATCCTCACGATCACTAGTTTGCCAGGTTCGTAAACCTTTTTCAGTCCTTTCATCTCTATCTGATGGTTTTTTCTTATAGAAAGGAACATTACTCCATTCAGTCACCAAGCTTTGTATTATTTCATTATAAATATCTAGATTTCTTTTTTCCTGATATGACATATTAAAAGATTGTTTTAAAAACTCTGTTGAAAAAAACGCTGAGTATCTACGGTTGTCAATGCTTTGAGGTAACCATCTTCGAGCTCTTTCCACTATATAAAAATAATCTAACAAATATAAATTCGATATTCCTTTATTTTTTCCATCCTGGATAATTCTAAATATAAACCTTTTAGCTCTTTCTCTGACTTCATCTTTAACTCCCTCTAAACTTGAGTAAGTTTGAACTAATCTTTCATATGCGGCATGATTTCCTTTTTTTATAAGTTTTTTGTAAAAAGAGTCCGATTCGTAGTACGTTGCTTTACCAATTTCTCCTGCTGCGCCTTGCACATTAAGGGTAGTGACTTCATTAAAAAAACTATTAGGCTGCAAGTTTTTACGGGTTTGAATGGGGGTCAAATCACCATCAGATAGATGATGTAAAATCTCCAGTCTTTTGTTTAAAGCAGTTTTTGTCACTTTACCAGTTTTATCATTAACTTTAGTTCTTGTTATATGATGTTTATGTGATAAATTAACTTTATTAAGTAAAATTTTAGCTGTTTCCGCCTCTTTTTCCAGATTTCCTATCGTATTAAATTGTACTTCATCATTTTTTGACGCAATGACAGCAGCCGCACATAAACGAGAATCTTTTCCACCTGATAAATCCACATCTAGAGGAAGAGACCAGAGTTTCGAAAAAGATGACAAATTATTAAGCATATCTTCCGCTATAATTTCTGCATTAAATTTTTTATACTTTCTTGGTGCAACTAAATCGTCAAATGCTCCTTTATCAATTTTATATCTCGGAGAGTAATAATCAGCTGGTACGTTGAATCTGACACCAGGCTCAACTCTAATGACTTTTTCAATAGGACTCGAAGTATCTGCAAACCAGCCTGCATAACACATAAATTCCCAAGCTTCCTGACAAATTTCAGCCTTCTCATTTGCCATTATAGTCAGTGCTCCTGGCCTATTTGACCAAAACCATCCTTCTTCTCCTCTATACTCATATAGTCTAGCAAAGCCGAAGGGATCAGTGAAAATATCTAATTCTTCTTTACTTTCATCTATTGTGCAGAGACAAGTTGGAGTACTGAATTTCGAATATAAATCTTTATCCTCTAAGATTAACTCTAGCAGTTCATTAGGTGCTTTTTCTATATTTTTACTTGGACTGAATTCCTCCCAGTTCGGTGGTGGAGAACTTGTTATTAGAGCTTTATTATCTGCTTGAACTAGAGTTTTCCATTTTAAGGGGGTAGTTTTTGAATCAAAAACTACCGCTCCAAGATTCTTATATATATATATAAATTCTTCCACTTCAAAATTAACTGGATGAGTTTCATAATAATGTTTTCTGACTTTCTTAATTCTTTCTGTTATAGTTTCCTTTTTAAGATCGCTCTCAAATTTAAATGCTAAAAAAGTTCTCATAAAGCCTCCTATTGGAAAAGTTTATAGTTAAAATGGTTAAATCAATCTTGGTAAATTCTTTTCAATTAATTTTTTAGTATCTTGATAATTAAAGCCTTCATACTCTTCATAATTTACTTTAATATTGTTGTGTTTCAACCATTCTAAGATTGGAAATGTATGTTTTTTCTTATGATAATCTTTTTCCCCCAGACCAATATATATATTACTATCCTGAGGGTAATTACTCAGATTTATATCAAATAAATAATTGTTTAGATATACTAAATTGCCTGTATTATTATTGTCGATGAGTTCTGTCAACAGATCTCTATATTGTTTATGACGATTATAATAATCTCCAAGCTTTGATAAGGGAGTAAATGCAATAATATTTTTAAAACCATTCTTCAATCCATAATATAATGCAGCAAACCCTGCTTTAGAGCGACCTAATAAAACTACATCTTCTAATTGATATTGATACTTATTGATAAGGGAGAAGATAACATTCTCTATATCTGATTCTATAGAACTGTTATTTTTTCCTTTAATGAAAGAGGACCCTATTTTAAATTGATTATCATTGATATATAAAATGTTATAACCTTTAGATTTTAATACTTCATCGTACGATTCTAAAGGATATTTGTAAGGGGTATGCACAGCATTGAATACAACTGCTAATTTACTGTGTCCATAATCTTCATATATATATGACATATCACCTTGGACTCTCATTTTTTCTTTTCTTTCAAAAGAGCTGCTTCCAGTTATTTTAAAGTCTTTTAATCTTATAATAGTCTCTATTTCAACATGGTTTTTAGTACTCTTATTAAAACCTTCAACTACAACTGTATTTAATGGCTCAAAGGTTTCGTTCTTCGGAAACTGATATCCCATCAATTGTGGCCATTGTTTTTCTCTGACTATAGCTATTTTGATATTTTCAAAGTTATCAGTTTTCGCAATTTCTAACTCAGCGACTTTTGCATTATTTTTAAAAATTGATAAGATATTCCCATTTTGAATAACCCTTAAATCTCCATTGATCTGAAAGAGTAATTGGTATTGGTTATGCTCAGTTGAAACAATAGAATCTTTGATAATGAATGTCTCTTCTGATAAAATCCCTTTTATTTCTCTTGTATGTACGACATTTGCATACCTTTGATTTTTACCTCTGACTAAGAACTTATTATCGTTATCTATTCTGTAGTCTTCTATTTCGACATCATCAAATTTGAAATCAGTCCTTGGCAATGATTTATCATTCACTATCAATGTAGAATGTCCATATTGAGAATATGCATATTGAGTCATTGGATCTTTATAATTGTAACTGTGAGGACCAGCATCCACAAAAATTGGCCCATTCTTATACAATAAAAAACTTAAATCATCAGTATGCTTATGATAATGCATATGATAACTTGCTAAAAACAAAAAATAGATCCCCTCTTTTTCCCATTTATCTCTCGCAATTAAATACCCAGTTTCTGGATAAGCTTTAATCAGTGGACTTGGTACCCTTCCTTCTTCACCAGCAGACGTTATAAATTTATATTCTTCACTGTCGAACAATTCTTTGTATCTCCCAATAGTGGACATATTAATTACTGTGCTGTCAGAGATATTAGGCAATTTAAAATCGGGCATAGTTATATTTATAGTATAATCCTCACCCTTTTTGAAAATTTCTTTCAAAAAGACAACTCTCTCGTCAGTATACTCAACTTTATCAAGGGACTGTAATATCTGCTTTAAACTATATATTAAAAGTATATGATAAGAAGGTGCATGTTCTTTATGTATGCCTTCTGATGTAAAGACCTCTTTGAAATAAGTGATCAATCTGTCCATTGCTTTATTAAATACATCATTTTGAGGGAAATTTTCAAACTTGAAAAGTGAATAGGCAATTAGTCCCATATCTTGAAACATTCCGTGATTATTCAACCCTGCGTAAAAATCGTCCTGACAAAGTAATTTCCCTACTTCATCAATTTTCGATTCGAATAGAGTGATTTGGACATCATTAAACATATTAAAAAACTCATTATAATACTTAAACCAATACAACAGCCTTATGGCAGTTCCTTCATCATGATATGCTAAAGGGTCTAATTCTTCTCTCTTATTTATCGGAAAATTTTCAAACCAACTTTCTAATAGATAAAAGCTTTCAGTAAAATATTTCTCATTTTTGGTTTCTGCATATGCTCGAGTAAAGTCACTCAAAAAAATATGTGTATGCAACCAACGACGCAAGCTTCTAGAATCACTTTCCGTCTTCCAGTTATTCTCTACATCAACATAGATATCTCGAAAATTGGATAAGTTAAAAATTCTATTTTCAATTATATTATCTGAAGCTTCAACTTTATTTTTAGAAGTACTATTGCCAGTCATCGGCATAATACATTTTAATCTTTCTTTTTTATTCATAGTGATCCATCCTAAACAGTTACTTTGTTATGATTACTTTCTTGCAGCATCCATCCGTTTTTAATGTAATTCATCTTGTCACTCGAATATAGATTTATTCCCAAATATCTTAATGCAGATAAAGCTCTCTCCCCTTTAAGATATTCAAGAGTTTCATCTATATTCTGGTTTATAAAAATTCGAGAATTTATTATGGAAGCGCTGTGATCTATTTCTTCAGTGTACTCATGTTCCGAATTGGAATATGCCTCTTTTAAATTACCTTCCTCATTATCGTAATAATTCCTTTTGCCTATAATTTCTGCTGAAGCATATTTATTCGCCAGCAATAAATCTTTTAAGTAGTTGCTGCCGTAAAAGTCGTCCTTGTCAATCGGGGCTATAAAATCTGTCTCTATCATTTCGTTGAAAGTCATAAAGAATTTATTCACATCGTCTTCATTGAGTACTGTTATATTTTGCTTCACAAAGGAATATGAGACACTATTCTGTTTCATAAAGAGGATTAGATTTTTATTGGGATGTTCGATTCCATTGAAAATTTTGGTAACGTGGTCAATCTCCCTTTCATTTTCTATAAAAGAAACAAAAGTCACTTTATAACTCTCTGTCCTCAATTCATAGCCGATTCTTTCCGCTACCTGGTGCAATCTTTGAGTATAAGTGTGCTTTGATAGTACTCTTCTGATACCCAACTGTTTTATTTTATTATATTCACTTTCATCCTCTATTAATCGGTTGAGATATGACTCTAAATCATCTTCATTTTCCGAATAACCAATCAGATCTCCAAATTGATTTTCCATACCCAGGCTGTAATTACTGATGATGGGCGTTCCGGAAGCCAATCCTTCATACACCCTTCTAGCATACATAGTTGGAGAAGTCTTGACTGTATTGATGTTGATCATAAATTTATAACCTTTATATGCTTTATCAATCTGATGAAAAGGCAAGGATCCAAGTATATATTCCCTGAATTTTTCCGGAAAAAGAAAGTTCAGTTTTTCTCCTCTTTGGGTAGCTTCATAATTTCTGTCGTATATATGAAGTCCGTAAGGGATTGAAGCTTTGAATAAGCGGTCCATATCTCTGGAGCGTTCTTCCCTCAAGGTATAATAGGATCCTGCAAAAGAAATACCTTCTACTCTTTCTTTTTGGATTTTTATAGGATTATGAGTTTTGGGCTGAGCTGCAAATTGCAGTACATCAATATTTTCATGGTCGCAGTCTCTTTTGTAATCCGGGATTCTATCACTGTCCGTCGTAAAAACATAGTCACAGAGCTTTGCAGTTTCAATAAAGTGATCATAATGAACAGGGTCCTCTTTATTCCAAAACACTACCGGGATGTCAAGCGATTTAGCAAATGAAATGAGCTCTCTTATATAACTATGTTTTTCCTCAGTCACATAAGCTATCTTTTTACTCCATTCCCCTTCGTTACCATGCCAGCTTGATTCTATAAATACTATATGTGGCATAAATGAAGTGATTTCATTTTTCCAATTATCAAAGCTCAATCTTTGCAGTTGAGCTTCATATTTATAGGAATGATAAGTAAACTCATCCATGATAGCAGAGATACGTAAGTCTTCAATTTTTTCAATCGCATTCATATATTTATCTATTTCATAACGGCTGGCCCATTCAACTGCAGTATATTCACTTTCAGGCTTATATTCTTTTATGGAAACTTCATTTATTTCAACTCTTCCCGTACCAGAGAACCTATAACTGAGCCGAATAGCAATTGTATCCCTCTGAAACTTAACAAATTCTGCATTATTGTTCAGCTTCTTAAGATGAGTTTTTCCTCTGTTATTATATTCAATGATTGTCGGAATAAAGTCCACTTCATCCAATAGATTGAAAGGGGTATGTATATAATATAAGCTGTTAGGATCCACTTCTATTAAGGATTCTTCTGGAATTTTATTGAAACTATTATTCATTATTGCATACGAAAAATAGATGAATTTTTTTTGTAAATCTGGTACTTCTATAAGGAGTTTTTCTCCCATGTGCCTGACACTCACTCTCTCATCAGGGTTGTACAGAATATCCTTTTGTACAGGTAATTTATAATCATTAAGCAATTCCATAGAATTTTTTTCGATCTTAAAATCAAGATTATATAGAAATCCTTCTTTTGAGGCTGCCAAATAAAGTTTTAACTTAGTGGTTTCCTCATGAGGGGTAAACTTTATACCACTCAGATTTTTATAACTTCTTGCCTCAATACCTTTATGTTCAGAGAATTCAATGACAATGAAATTTTCTATTGTTGCTCCATCACTCTTATAATCGAGGTTAAAAGATAGATTTTCATTCTGCTTCAGTTGAAAATCTCTAATGAAAATGTCTTTTCCCACTTGGTAATACTTTTTCAGGCCCGGATCAACATAATAAACTTTCTCCTGATTATTTGTGAAACCATCGATTTCAATATTGTTATTGTACTTTTCTTCACTAATATTCTCAGGAATAGTGATGGTCTTGTTGCCAATCAAGATATAATCAGATTCTAAATTTATAAATGTATCAGAAGGAATTCTCTGTGAGAATTCTTTTAAACTTCCGATCCTATTTTCGTCCAAGTAATAATCGATAAATTGGTTCTCTAATATATTTTTTTCCATTAGTAGACCCCTTCGCTAAAACAATTCTTTAATACTCTTTACGCTCTGGCTGATTTGCTTTTCCTTCTCCTTACGCTCTACTAAGTCCTGTTCCAGCCTTTTGATTTTAGATTGATAAAACTCAGCTTGCTTATCCAATTTATCATTTAATTGATACAACAATGTATCAATCACTGTTTCAAAGGCATTTTCGACTCTCTTATCCTCTGATTTTATATCCGTGTTTTTCATGTCTACCCAGTATCTTTTACCATCGATGATTACTCTCACGCCTTCAAAATTCTCAAACCAGCCCAATGCAGTATATGTATTATTGGAATGATTAAAATTCTCTATTACCAATTTTTCCAACTTGCTGTTCTTATAAAGATTAACCTCGTTTTCTGTAAACTTAAAATCCTTTCTGCAATGTGTAAAGAAACTGATGTCATCGATGGTCACAAAACCTAATAATTCATCTTTTAATATCACTGCACAGTATACATTATTATTAAATAAAGCATAAAAGTCACTGAAGAAAATTTTGTCAGCATTTTCTTTGAATTTAGTGGTATCTATTCCTATAAATTTATTTAAATCATTCTCAATATTTTTTTCTTCAAGTAACTTTACCTCTTGTTTTTTTGTCTTAAGATATATGACCGATTCTTCGCTTGGACAACACCATCCAATTAAATTACCTTCATACTTTATCTTATAGTAGTATTTTTCATTGATTTTTCGAGTGCTGACTACATCTACAATTACTTTATTGTACTTAGCTAGATCATCGATTTTTTCTTTCAAATCTACTTGTTTGAACACTGGATTATTTTCCGTTTCATTAATGTGTAATTGGAAATTAAGATTATATCTTTCTATCCAGTCCATATAAGTTAAGGACATATCATCACTCCTCATGTTAACGATTATTCAAAAAGTGAAGAATGGAATTCTTCACTTTAATTTCAAATGATTTCTCTTATTGTCATTTTCCCGGCCCGCTGCCAGGAGGCAGTTTGATAATCTCTCTCATATCTCATCTTTAATCTAATGTCCGATTTGACATTTAAGAACTTGCCTTCAAGGTACTCATCGATATCGTTCAATTCCCCGTTAATTTCTACTTTTATACGATGTGCATTTTTAGGGTTATTGAAGTATGACTCCACAAGGATCATTCCGTTCCCTTGTTTTTTATAAGTCACTTCAAAAACTTCGTCTTTGGATATGAGTTCAGTAGCCGGATAAAAAGTGATGCCGTCATCCATTACTTTACCATCAAGATTTTCACTGACCTCTATACCTTTAGCTTCTGCTGAGCTGAGTAACTCATGATTCTGCTTTTGATTTTTCATTTCTTTGGACAGCCTATCATATTTCTTTTTCACTTGATTAAATTTTCTCAATAGGGTTTCTCCTGTTGAAAAATCATGAAAATCTATAGAAGGATGCAGGATTCTAATGATTCTCGTGAGCGGATCGAAGTTCCTCTCGTCACTGAATGTATATATTCTTTCCTGGATAGCCGGCACATTGAAAGGATCAAACAATAAATGATCCTTCTTTTCATTTCTGTATCTCAGGTGATGCTGCAGGTTGTATTCTATGTTCCTCTGATCACTCGAGTCGTTTCTCTCACTTCCGATACTCTCCTGCTCGGAAGTCTCCATTCTTTGATCCATATAATAATTATAATTCATCAAGTGTACATTACATGTATATAGTCTTCCATTTTCCTCTGCTTTCTCTGCACTGTTTAATATAGTCATTTTATATTCCCTTGCAAGAGAGCCGCTAAGATTTTTCGTAATGTCATCGTCTTCTCTTAAATTTAACATATTATCAAATAGTACAGGATGGAGAATAGAAATAAGCGCTTTGTTCATTTTATTACGCCTGAAATTCAGTATGAATCTCTTATCTTTAAAATATTTATATTGATTCATCACCAAATCAAGAATGATCCTTTCAAGGCGATCATCCTTTAATTTATTCTGAGGAACTTCGATATCTTTTACAGTGAAATCGTTCAGACTCAAAATTTTAAAGCCGTTTAAAGTCATTAGTCCCTCAGAGTCATTTTCAGTGGTGACTGTCCGGTTCACTGAATCAACATAGACAGGTGTCATACTGACAGCATCAGTCACCAGTTGCCATTCTCCTTCCAACCTAAACAGCAATAGGTAATGTCCGTTCAAATATTTAATGTTCGATAAGAGGTTTTCCGACTCTTCAAGCAGGTTTTTTAATGTGTCGGATACACTTTTTTCCGGATCCCTCACATCAAAACAGTATCCGTAGCAGATTATGCTTTTGTCATCTATTTCATATAAGTTAAATAAATCTTTATGAATATAATTCAATACCAAATCATCATGAAGATTATAATTGTAGTTATAATCTCTCTTATTTTCTTTTGAAATCACAAAGCTATTTAGCATGAGCTGCCTCCGTTTGTCAGTACTTTAATGATTCTTAACAGTTTAATATATAAACGTTATGCAAGCTGAAAATCACGTATTTTATCTTCCACCAAAGAATATTGATCCCCTACATATTCCTTATACAAGTTGAATATTTCCTGCAGCACTTCAGCCGCTTCAGCCTGCTTCTCTTTCTCCACTCGTTCCAGGCGCGGCAGATACCAATTCATAAGATAATATTCCAAACGATCTTCAATGTATTCATTGATCAAATCATTCTCGGTCAGGAATCGGATCCTGTACTCTTCCAGTTTCAAGTACTTTTTGAAGAATGAAATGCCGACAGTGTTGGTCACTGAGTCGGAGACGGCTCCATAATACATATGGATGACTTCATCGATCGCTTTGACTTTGTTGGAATGGAGCAGCAACTCCTGATAATAGATGGTATCCTGCCCTATGGCACCTTCGACCATTTTGATATTGTTTTCCGTTATCACATTTTTACGGACAATCATTGCCTGGATGCTCTGCGCTTTCAGATAGGAGCGTTTCAGGAACCCTTTAGTGTCTTCTATGATATTGCTCTTGAAATTATAGTGCTGCACCGTCTTATAGTAATTGAACACGCTCTTCTCTTCCTGATCTTCCTTCACCATGTTGCCGACGACCATATCGAGTGTATCATCCGACTCGATTTCTTCCAGCAGCTTGCTGAAACCGTCGCCTGTCGCTTCATTATCAGGATCCAGGAAAGTGATGAGATTTGTCGTGGCAAGTTCAACACCCTTATTCCTCGGGGTCGATGCACTGCCGGATGCCTTATCAAATTCATAGTACATAATGTCGGGATTACGGCGGATCAAGCGGTTGATGATGTTGATCGTTTCCTCATCAGTCGAGCCATCGTTGACGAAGATGATCTCCAATTCGTTGTAGATCGACAGCCGCTTCAGACTGCGCAGGCATTTATGCTCCAGATATTTACCATTATTGTGAATGGGAACAACAACACTCAATTTATAATTTTTCCCACTCTTCCCAGGCAGTGACTCATGCCTTTCAATTTCCGTATCATCAATATTCATGCCGGAAAGTGGCGCTGATTTGACCGCTTCAACTTCCAGATCCGAAAGCACCTTCCGATCGAACATTGTCAATGCGATATCCGAGAAGTTGTCAGTATAGTTATACTTCTCCTGTGTGGCATCTTTCGTTACGAAATCGAC
>Ga0079226_10004010_pt1 | contig 11267 bp, 12 predicted proteins | sample Poulit2014_FD_76345 | JGI IMG/M metagenome (GOLD analysis project Ga0079226, IMG submission 76345) | Agricultural soil microbial communities from Georgia to study Nitrogen management - Poultry litter 2014 | ecosystem: Environmental > Terrestrial > Soil > Agricultural land | place: USA: Georgia...
CATCATCCGTTACTGAGTACGAATGTTATTATCAAATCATAAGGAAGGAATTAGGCACTAACTCAATCCATAATTTTACATATATAACATACTTTTTGAATAGTATCGCTATATAAATGATGATGTATTATCCTCATGAAAGATATGGTTTTATTTGGTATCTTTATAGTACATTTAGCGGTATATAGTGGTGGAGAGGGACAATAGGGAGAGAATGCGAGCACCTGGACGTTAAGTATTTTTATAACTTTTTGGTAAACAAACTTTAGAAGGTTAAATAAGGAGATGTGGTTAATATTTATATTTTTAAGGGGGGTATGATTGGATAGTAGCCAGATATTTGCCAATCAAATCATATAAACTTGCAATAGAAATGAATTTGTCACCAGAGTTTATAAATTTATTACACAAAGAAATGAAGCGTCGTGGGTTATCTACCTCATCTTAAATCTATAAGATTTAAGATATTTCACAACCTTGTTACAATTTTATCATTATATTTGATGTATATAGGATCAGCTATTACATATGCGATGATATATAAAACTAGAATGTATCCATTCACGATATTTATAAAGATGGATAACTGCAAACAGGAGGGGAATTAATGAAGAAAATCTTTATGCTAACGATCATATTTACAGCATTATTCATTGTTGCTTGTAGCAACAGTGGAAATAATTCAAATGCGCTTGAGGAAAAAGAGGACGTCGAAGCTAATAATGAACCTGAGGAAGGTAATTCCAGTGACGAACAAGATCGTAAAGAGAATGAAAAAAATTCTAATGAGAAAGAATCTGAAAATAATCAAAATGGAAATGCAAAAGATGATAAGAACTCTGAAAGTACTGATGACACAAATGGTGAACAAGGTGATTACGGGGTATACATAACTGGTGAGATGACTGAAGAAGACGACAAAATTGTCATTGAAGGGGAAAGTAATTTACTTCCAGGTTCAAAATTAATCGGTGAAGTATCTATTAGTACAGACACGGAAGGATACCGTTTCTCCAGTGACTTTCAAGAATATGAATACCAGGCTGATACAAGAGAAGTAGTTGAAGATGATGGTAGTTTTACGATGGAAATAGATCATCATAATGAAAAAGATAAAGAGACTCATGTTTCTGTACGTTTTGACTTGTTTGAAAATCAAGAAGATGAAGTCCGCAGACATTACGGAGAAAATGGGGAGAATATGGAAGGGCCGTATATTTATCAATATCGTGATGAAGAAGGCAACACAATGCCACGATATATATTTAACCGTGCGGAAGTGGTGACAACCTTTACAACAGGAGATGACAAAGTAGTCCGTCAGTTCAAAGAGCCTAAACTGGGTGAGATTCCAAGTGACCAAGGAGATCCGAAAGTGTGGATTGAAGTAGATGAATTTAATGATGATGGTGAATACTACTATGTACAGGGGAAGAGTAATTTAATAGAAGGTAGTATGATAGAGTTAAATCGTGGCAGAAGAACGGATGCCAGGACCTTAATAAATCAAGATGGTACATTTGATTTTAAAATGCCTTATGAAGAGGACGATGACCCTTTTGTTATTGTATTCAGGCCATATGAATACCAATGGAATGTGATTGAAAAAACATATGGTTCTTATGGACAGAAGTTGGAAGGCGATTTAGCAAAAGGGCGCTCCCATGATGAAGAAGAGCAGTATATTGAGTTGGAACTGGAAGATGAATCTAAGGAAATAGAAGTACCGGACAATGTAGAATTGGATATGGACGGTTCTGAAGCTAAAATGCTCGTTCCAGACGATGTACTGTTTGACTATGATAAATCTGACTTGAAAAAGGATGCGAAAAAGACACTAGATGATATAGCTGGAGTGTTGGATGAATCTTTTAATAAAAAGGATTTAGACATTGAAATAGCAGGGCATACAGATAGTGAAGGTTCAACATCCTATAATATGGATCTACCGGAAGACAGGGCAGAATCAGTAAAAAAACACCTTGAAAAGCAAATTGAAAATAATGATATGATGTTTACCACAAAGGGGTATGCCGATAAGAAACCGGTGGCATCGAATGATACAGATGACGGCCAGGCTAAAAACCGTAGAGTAGAAGTTATCGTTAATCTTAAATAAAAAGGTAGGTTTATAGATGAAGAAAATATTCTGGATATCTGCTGTTTGCCTGTTCGTACTTTTTATAGCAGGATGCAGTGATAAAAATGCTGATCAAGAAAATGAGTCGAAAAATAACGAGAATGAAAATAACGGAACAGAGGATAATGAAGCATCGAATACATCAGAGGCTGACGGAGAACTGGGTGATTTTAATGTTAAGTTATCAGGGGAAATGACAGAAGAGGAGGAGATATTTGTCGTTAATGGAGACAGCAACTTATTGCCGGGATCAATTTTAACTGGCGAAGTGATCGTAGATGATGGGGAAACGATATTTTCAGAGACAGAGGCTCGAGTTAATGATGACGGCTCTTTTCAAATGGACTTGGACCATCATGTATACGGAGATGCTGAGCTAGTTATTCGATTTGATTTTGAAGACTTTAACGGTCAAGAAGAAGAGACATTTGAGCATTATGGTGAAGATGGTGAAGAATTGGAGGGGCCGTTCGTATATAGATACTCAAGCCATGATAAGAAAAAGGCAGAAGTGACAATCCCTTATAATGCAAAAGAAGAAAATAATTTAACGATTGAAACTCCTGAATGGGAAGAAAAGCCCGATGATTATGGGGACGGTCGGATCTGGTTTGAGGATGTTGAAGTGGAAGAAGATGGGGAGTATTTCTACGTTTCTGGCAAATCAAATTTAGTTGAGGGAGCTTATTTAAAAATAGATTACTTTTTCACAGATGGAGAAGCCAGAGTTGAACAGGATGGAACATTCGAGTCAAAATTCGACTATGAATATCATGAAGAAAAAGATATGGAAATTGAGTTCGACCCGAATTCAAACTCTTCACAATGGAATCATGTTCAAGAGGTTTACGGAGATGGTGGATCAGAACTTGTCGGTGACTTGGTGGAATCATCAGATATCGGAAAAGGGAATCAAAGAATTATATACCCAATTGACTGGAGTGAAGATGAGTAAGCTAGGTATTGAATAGTATGATTATATTCATGTGTTTGCTTTTATGAGAAATTATAAATTAAGCATGCAAAAGAGGGTGTCTGCCAAAGTTGACACCCTCCCACTATAAGAAACGCAGTATTTAACAACTATTTAATAATCCAAAAATAATGTCTTTTTAATCCTTTTTATTGTATTTTTATAAATGGGATCCCTTTAAAGTTTCATCCGTCTTCTGGACAATGGACGATTGTAGAAGATACATATGGAGAAAATGGGGAGAAGCTCGTTGGGAATTTAGTCGAAGATGAAGGAAACTACTTAGCGGATATCGCTATGATCGAGTATGAGGATGAATAATGAACGAACTAAGAGAAAAGACATTGAACTTTGATATCACTTTTGTAATAGAATTATTATTTCCCAGGAAATAATTAGTTATTATTCGACATTTGTTACCTGAAAAGACTGTAAGGATAATAGTATATATCAAAACACAGTAGATCAAATTACTATGTGATCTACTGTGTTTTAGTTTAGCTTATGAATGGATCGATGCTTTTATTGCTCTTCTTCGTCGTCATGGTCACCGTGATCTTCGTGGTCGTGATCTTCTTCCTCTTCATCACAATCATACTCGCCACCTTCGCCTACAGTAATTTGTTTTTTCGGCATAGTATGTAAGTTATGTGCTGTAGTATGGGCAAAAACTTCATAGACGCCATCTTCTTCAAAAGAGTGTTCTAATGTATATGTCCCATCATCGTTATTCGTTGGCTCTTCGTGAATACTATTATCTTTGTCACACATTTCCCATATTTCATAATCCACTTCCTCTGGGTCTGTCACTGGATCATCTCCATAAGTAACGAGAGCTTCCATTTCAATCGTCTCTCCAACTTCAGCAGTTTCAGGAACATCAAAATCAACATCTAACATTTCTAAATCTTCATCCATATCACCATCTAGATCTTCTCCATCAGCATCATCCGATCCACAAGCTGCTAATACAACCAACATTAATACAGTCACAAGAAGTAGCATTCTCTTACGTAACAAATACATCACCCTCCATAGTTTAATTGTTTTGTCAAAATGTAGTTTTTACATTAAGCCTTGTTCATTTAATTTTTTCATGTCCTCGACAATGTCATCCATTGATTCCATTTTGATTCCATCATACCCTTTGACAACTTTACCATCAGGATTAACTAAGAAAAATCGTGTATCATGTGTTACTTGATCAGAACCATATTCAGGTTCTTTTAATGGAGCACGGAATGATTTGATGGATATCTTTTTAATATCATCAAACTCATATCCGGTAAGAAAGTTCCAATTGTCAAAATTAGCATCGTACTCTTCTCCGTACTCTTTTAGTACATCAGGTTGATCATAATCTGGATCAACACTAAAAGAAACAAAGTCGATGGAAATATCCTCCTCTTTTAAGTCATCTTGTAACTTCGACATATTGCTCGTCATTGGCAAACAAACAGTCGTGCAATTAGTAAAGACAAAATCCGCTATCCACCAATCACCAGATAAGTCATCTAATGCGACATTTTCCTCATCCTGATTCGTATAAGAAAATTCATCTACTGATTCAGACATATTGGTTTCAATCGGTAGTTTCTCGCTACAAGCCGCAAGCGAAAATATGACAACAAAGAGTAGGACGCCCATGGATTTTTTAAACATAGCCAACCTCCTTTAAATAAAGTGAAGCTATATTATTATGTATGACAAGTGCCATTTGAATCTGTCATTTTGTCATGAAGTACTTTCGTTATGTCGTTAAATGTATAAATAGCTCCACCAAATCCTTTGATAAAACTTTCAGCATGATCTCGCCATTCAAAACTCAAAACTTGTGGCTGACAACAACCAATATTTAGCGATGTATCCATAACATAATAGGCAAGGGGGACACTAATCGTTGTTTGACATAGGAAATCATAGCACATCGCTTGAGCCACTTGGTTGCCAAGTTGTTGTTGTCTCAATAGACCACAGTGGGCACAACAGGCTGTTTCTATCCGTTGATCCTGTAAAATTAATTTATAAGCAAGCTTTTCTTTAACGGGACGATGGCAATAGACACATCCACTGTTTACTTTCTGATTCATTTCGACAGGATTCGCTAAGGAAACACCTCCAAATGTTTTAAACACATAGCCGTCTTCAATTAATGGTTTGAGATCACGATGTATGGTCATCTCAGACACACCTAAGGTAGAACTTAAATCAGTTATTTTTATATTTTTTTCCGATTCAAGAATTTCTTTGATGCGTTCCATCCGTTCAACTGGCAACATGAGTGTTCCTCCTCCCGATAGCTTTTGTTTCAAAATAACATCCTAAAACATACTCTAACACATAATGATATGCATATCTCAACAAAAGGATGACTAATATGTGAATAATATGTGTCTGTTTCAATATTTATACAGTAAAAGAAGAGGTAATTATTCAGAAAATATTGTATAAAACTTTCACATTGCAAAATAGAAATAGACATGCTAATATAAAAACGCTTTGTGATTATTTATTTAATTATATGTATATTTATACGTGGATTTATAGGAGATGACATCATTGGAAGAAGATAAACAATATTCGGTAAGAACCTATTTGAAGTTTATTATACCATCCTTATTAGGTGTATTTTTGCTTATGGTTCCTATACCCGTCGATGGAGAAATCACTTTGGTTGTGGCCATTTGGGCTGATTTTATTGAGAAATATGTAGGGGCTATTATGCCTGCAGTCGGTGTACTTCTTATTGCAATTAGTTTTATGGGGGTTATGTTTACGAAGTTATTTCAACCACAATTTATTTTAGCGAATAACTTTTTGCGGGATTTATTTGATGTAGGTCCGATTGTATTAGTTACTAGAACGCTCGCCTTCTTATTTGGAGTTATTGCTCTATTTAAAATTGGTCCAGAATTTATTTGGTCTGATGCTACTGGTAGTAACATATTATTTGATCTGATTACGACATTAGTTGCTATTTTTTTCTTTGCAGGTTTTGTTTTGCCATTGTTATTAGATTTTGGATTATTGGAGTTGTTTGGAACTCTAATGACAAAAATTATGCGTCCATTGTTTACGTTGCCAGGCCGGTCTTCGATTGATAGCTTGGTTTCATGGTTAGGTGATGGAACGATTGGGGTCATGCTGACAAACAAACAGTATGAAGAAGGTTTCTATACAAAGCGAGAGGCTGCCGTGATTGGAACGACGTTTTCGCTCGTATCCATAGATTTTACGATTGTCATTTTATTGAAGTTGGACTTAGCACATATGTTTATTCCTTACTATGGAACGATTATACTTGCAGGGTTGGCAGCAGCATTTATTATGCCGCGTATTCCCCCGCTATCGAGAAAAGCAAATACGTATTATGAAGAGGCACCAGTTCAAGCAGCGGAAACGGTCCCTGCTCATCTATCCTTATTTAAATGGGGGATGCATCAAGCTGCTGCACGTGCGGAAAGCATTAAGAGTTATGTTCCTGTCTTGCGGGGAGGAACTCAAAATGTGTTAGCGATGTGGTTAGAAGTAGTGCCAGTTGTCATGGCAGTAGGAACAATTGCAACCATTTTAGCAGAGTACACGCCGTTATTTACATGGCTAGGAACTCCATTTGTGCCAGTGTTGAATATTTTACAAATTCCTGAAGCAGCGGAAGCGGCACAAACTGTTGTCGTTGGTTTTGCGGATATGTTCTTGCCAGCTATATTAGGTAGTGGCATTGAAAGTGAGATGACTAGATTTGTCATTGGTACATTATCTGTGACGCAACTGATTTATCTGTCAGAAGTTGGAGCATTATTACTAGGATCCAAGCTTCCGATTAATATAAAAGATTTAATCATTATCTTTATTGTACGTACGATCATTACATTACCAATCATCGCACTTATTGCGCACTTGTTATATTAACATGTAACTGATTAAAATTTGCAGCCATCGTACCGCGTATAGACCCATCGAGTCGCGCATAAATTTCAATTATCACCCATAAACAATCCGAATCGTGCATAAACTGCACAAGCTGCTTATATCTGAATGGATGCATTCTCTAAAATATGTCGAAAGAGGAGAAATAATAGATTTCTTCTCTTTTTTAATGAACTTTTCTTTATTCTCCGTGCTTGACTAGGTATGATAATGGTTAATAGGAAGAAAAAAGAGGGAAAATGATGAAAAACATACATGTAGTTGGTGCAGTAATTATCCATGATGGAAAAATCCTTTGTGCACAAAGACCAGAATCAACGACCTTACCCCTTATGTGGGAGTTTCCTGGTGGGAAGATAGAACAAGGAGAATCATCCAAAGATGCTTTAAAACGAGAAATACACGAGGAAATGTCTTGTGATATATCTGTTGGTGCCCAATTAGATCATACAGTTTATGAATATGATTTTGGAATAGTACATCTTACAACATTTTATTGTTATTTAAACAATGACATGCCAATCTTACAGGAGCATCGTGCAATGAAATGGTTAAAGCCAGATGACATACAACAATTGGATTGGGCACCAGCTGATATTCCAGCAGTAGAGAAGTTATCAAAACTTTCTATATAAAAGAGGAGCCAATTCGTTTTTGAATTAAATCATTTTCACTCTACTTTCACGGTACTAAATATAGAACAATATCATTGATTTTAAAGGGTTTTAAAAAAGTATCAACTCTTATAAAATGATATAAAAAATTAAAATAATGCAATTTTAATGCAATAAATGCAAATCGCAATTTAGAGTTATCACTATAAAATTTGATATCTTTTACAAGAGACGTTTCAATTGAAGCGTCTTTTTTATGGAAAAATTTAATATAGATAATGATAAAAACTTAAAGTTTTATCTTCCACTTTTATCATTTCCATAATTACATTTAACGTCATTTGAATATTGGTCGCCTTCAGATGACGTTTTTTGTTGTGAGATCAGAGGTGAAATATTTGAAAAATGATATGTTTAAAAATAAATATATTACAAATTTAAAATTAGGGAGTCTTTTTGATGGAATAGGTGTCCTCCCCCTCTCTGCTTCTCATCATGGAATTACCCCGACATGTGCAAGTGGGAGAGAAGAAAACACCTGTATCTATTACATAACGGTGCTTCCCTCATATGCTCTATCTGGAGGATATTACAAAAATAGTTGGTGGTAAAATACCGCCTGTTCATATCACACATTTGGTTCTCCTTGTCAAAACCTATCAAATATCGGAAAACGTGAGGGACTTGCAGGAAGTCAATCAAGTTTGTTTTATCAAACGATACAAATTATCGAAGAAATGAGGTGTGCAACAAATGGATCACATCCAGTTTTCGCTGTTTAAAAAACATTACTAAATCATTTTCATCAAATTACCCCCTATTTACCTTTCAGGTAAATGATGATACAATGAAATTGACCTGTTAGGTAAATTAAAAATATGCAGAGGTGGTATCATGCAATTAAAAATTTTGAATCTGGAACCGGAAAGAAGGAATGTTATTTTAAATGCTGCACTAAAGGAATTTTCCATGAAGGGATTTGAAGATGCCTCAACGAATGTTATTGCAAAAGAGGCTAGAATTTCAAAGGGACTAATGTTCCACTATATAAATAGCAAGAAGGATCTTTTTCTATTCCTTTATGATTATTGCACTGAGATGATTAATAAAGAATATCTTGATTTAATGAATTTTAATCAAAAGGATATTTTTGAAAGGCTTCGACAATCATATATACTCCAGATTGAGTTACTACAACACTATCCTTGGATATTTGACTTTATTAAAATTACTGGAATTACGAATTCCGATGAAATCAATAAGAATCTAGAAGGAAAAGTAAATGAAAAGTTAGCACGATGCCAAGAAGAAATGTTTGAAATTGTTGATGAAACTAAATTCAGAGAAGGACTTAACCTTGAAAGATGCAAACAACTTATTTTTTGGACGAATGTTGGTTTTACAAATCAGATACTAGAAGATATTCGTAACTCAGAAATTACTGAATTAGATTATGACAAAGTGCTTGCAGATCTAGATGGTTATCTTAATGAACTCAAGGAAATCTTTTATAAATGAATGTATCTCGACTACCCAACTACTATTCGAAAAGGAGTTACAAGCATTATCATTAAATGAGAGTTTAAACTTTTTCTATGTTAGTAAGGAAATTGTAACAGGCTCTCTTGAATGGGTATTCTATTAATACAAAAAGAACAATAACTATAGGAGGTCTCGAATGATAATTCATACAAAGGAACAGCAAATTGATAAGTTTGGTCCCTTAGACAGTGAGTCACCAATTGGAAGTTTCTACAATATAAAGGGACATCGTTTGTTGCTCGATCGTTCTGGGTCTGGAAGTCCTGCAGTAGTATTCATACCAGCTGCAGGGATGGTCGGACTTGATTACCTGAATCTACATCGTAAAATTAGTAAGTGTACAACGTCAGTGATTTATGATCGATTGGGAACAGGTTGGAGCGATCACGTTAACCTCCCTCGAAGTGCCCTTGAGGTCACCGATGAATTGCGGAATGTATTGCATACTGCTGGTGTTCCCGCTCCCTATCTATTCGTCGGTCACTCGTTAGGAGGAATTTACGCACATCGGTACGCACAACGATTTCCAGATGAGGTAGCTGGGATGATTTTGCTAGAACCGCCTCACGAGGACTTTCTCACCAATACACCGAAGTTTAAAAAACGTTATCTGCTTCAACAGAGTTTTATTATCCTACGTGCACTTTTAACTTACAAAAAATCTTTTCGTGTTTTGTTTAATCAAATGTTTGCAACTTGGCCAGACGAAATCCGTGAATCACTAATTGAATATCATCTCAAGACGTTGTCAAAAACGATGACAGAAAGAAAAAACTTAAACAGCGAACTCTATGAAGAGATACGTAAAGGAGGAAACCTGCCTGATATCCCATTGATCGTATTTATAGCGATGGGAATCGACCCATTCATGACTCCGATCACGAGTAAATCATTTCTGCGTGATACACTTGATCCTTTCAACAATATTAAAAATACTGTTTACACAAAATTAGCAAATTCCGTTCCGCGTGGAGAATATCGTATCCTCAAAAGTGCTGGACATACCACGATCCATACAGATTGTCCAGATGAAGTGGTTGAAGCAATCTGGAATTTAATTGACTTAATTAATATACATGAAGAATGCACATCTGAATAGATAAATATGATGAATCATCCAGGTCTTAAACTGATCTGAATGGCGGAATAGAGGGATAGTATGGATCGGCAATCATTAATTCAAAAATTTGATAAGCAAGCAAAGAAATATAATAAACGACGAAAAAATAATCATGCTTATAAGTTTCGTCAACGAATTTTTCAAGAAGCTGAAGGAAAAGTATTAGAAGTTTCAATTGGCTCTGGACTTAACTTTCCCTACTATAACAGAAATATTGAATTGACAGGAATAGACTTTAGCCATGAAATGCTAAAAACAGCACGAAATGCTGCAAAAAATTATCCTTTTAAAACAACGTTTATACAAGAAGATGTTGAATCTGTTGAACTTAGCGCAAATAGCTTTGATACAATCGTATCATCTGGAAGTTTATGCGCTTATCAAGACCCTATCCATGTTCTAAATAGTTTCCAAAAGTGGTGTAAGCCAGAAGGGAAAATTCTTTTGTTAGAGCATGGGCTTTGCACAAACAAAATTGTGGGATGGTTACAAAAATTATTGAATCCTATAATACTCAAGCATGCAGGGTGTAACCAGAGTAGGGACATTAGTGACATAGTTAAAAAATCTAATTTAAAAGTCATTCGGGAAGAGCGTCACTTTGGAGGTTATTTATATCTGATATGGGCTAAATCCTAAGCATTTATTTCATTCCAAAATGCTTGTATGCCATGATAGCCTGACACCTTTTCTGACTAGCTATTTAATTGTTTGGTGTACAGATTGAGAAACACTTAAATTAAACACACGGGTGAATTTGATAATTATTATAGGCAACTGTCCTAGGATGACATGTAGTGGTATATGAATCATATACAACTACATGTTGGAACAGCATAGCAATAAACTATTATTATGAAATTCATTCATCCACTAGAACAATATAAAAAGCTTAAAAACCCCATGTTGCCTAAGTTTTTGGAACTTTAAAAAGTCATTCCCACTCTA
>Ga0079226_10004011_pt1 | contig 11266 bp, 12 predicted proteins | sample Poulit2014_FD_76345 | JGI IMG/M metagenome (GOLD analysis project Ga0079226, IMG submission 76345) | Agricultural soil microbial communities from Georgia to study Nitrogen management - Poultry litter 2014 | ecosystem: Environmental > Terrestrial > Soil > Agricultural land | place: USA: Georgia...
CAACGATGATTTTGTGTGCCAGAAGAAAAACATCAGTGGGAATAATACTCCCCAATTTGATAAAAGCGAAATTACGCATTTGGTTTGGAAGGAAGTTCGATACCTGAATATTATAGAAAATCTTATCAAAAAATCATCCACAAAAGTGATTGGAATTGTACGTCACCCGTGCGGGGTGTTAAAATCATGGATGAAAGCTCCCAAAGAGTTTGACTCAGCGTGGAGAATTGAAGAGGAGTGGAGGCATGCAGCAAAAAAGAACAGCGGGGATCATGAATTTTATGGTTATGAGCGATGGCTCCAGGCAGCCCGTATGTTTAAAAAGCTGGAGAAAACATATCCCGAGCAGTTCAAAGTTGTGACTTATGAAGGGTTACTTGATAACCTTGCCGGTCGTATCGCTTCATTATTCGATTTTACCGGAATAACAATGACCAAACAAACTCAGCATTTCCTGGAGGAAAGTACAACTCAGTCATCCGATGATCCTTACAGTGTGTTTCGCAAGGATAAAAGGGGAGATGAGTGGAAGAATGAGTTACCTATGAAGGTTATTGATGAAATTATAAATGATCCGAGGTATATAAACCTAAAAAGCAAATAACGCTACCGTACTAAGCAATGGCTATTCATTTTTTAATGTGTTCCGAGCGGTCAGGCAGTAACTTTATTACAAAAATCCTTAATGGGCATTCTAACATATGTGGACCAGCCACGAAGCATATTATAAATCCGGTAGCTCGCAATTTGTTTCGAAATGAACCTATTGAAAAAGCTGATAATTGGAATGAGTTATTAGCAGATATTGAAAACCTAATTAATGTCGATTTTTCATCTTGGAAAAGCAGCTTTGATTTTGAGGATTTGAAATGTCTTGCTCCAAAGGGAGAAGTTAACTCCTTGCTGCGTAATATATTTTATAAAGAGGCAAGTAAGTTTGATAAACAACACTTATTTATAAAGGAAAATGTAGTGTATGAATTTTTACCATTTTTGTTATTAAATTTTCCAGAATCAAAATTTGTATACCAAGTTCGTGATCCTCGCGATATGGCTCTATCCTGGAAAAAAAGTGCTGTCCATCCCGGAGGGGTGATCAAAGGAGCACGGCAATGGCAGAAAGACCAACAAAGTACCCTTAAAAATTTAATCAATTAAAAAAGCTAAATAAAGCATGGAAGGTAAAATATGAAGATCTGATTACAAATCCGGAAAAGTACACTCGAGAAATAGTCAAGTTTTTGGGTTATCCCTATGAATCTCAAATGATGGAATTTTATAAGAATGACCTGACACAGAAAAACGCTAAGAAGCAAAAAGCATGGAATAATTTATCTAAGGGCGTAATGTCAAATAATAAAGAGAAGTATAAAAAGCAGTTAAGTGACCGAGAAATAAGCTTGATTGAAAAGATATGCTACTATGAAATGAAATATTTGAGCTACGAACCCCAGCATAGTCTGGCTACATTAAACGCAATATCTTCTGAAGATGTGAATAAATTTGCTGATGAAGAATCCAAACGGATAGAGTATAACAGAACAGAGGGAGAGGAAAAAATATGGAAGCAAAGAAGACCTTCTATCAAAAACTGTTTTAAGACAATTTTCAAAGTTTTGTAAAATTGACCAGCATAAATAGTTTGAAAACAATACACATCCACACCGATTATAAGTTTGTTCATAATACCCATAGGTTTGAAGGTCCTAAGTTTACCAATCATGTCATCATTTTTAAGAAGGATAAACCTTACAAAGGTCCATATGAGCATTCAGCTAAACTTTATGGAAAAGAAGAAATTGATGATGTGATTAGGTTCTGTAAAGATGCTGATCTTGTCATTCTCTACAATTTAGAGATACTAAAAAGTAAAATTGTACTTGCTTTACCTGGCCATGTCAACATTGCCTGGCGTTTTTTTGGTACCGAATTCTACAGTAGAATGGAGAAGACAGTTCTAAGTGAGAAATCATTGAAAGCTGTAACTGGATTAAAAAAAACAACGAAAGATTTTTTACGGCCATTTTATCATAGGATTAAATATGGGAACAGTCTGGATAAGGTATTTTTTAAAGCCATAGATCGCATTGATTATATGCTTATTCTTAATAAAAAAGAATATGAATTTTTATCAACCCATTTTGGTAAACTTCCTGAATATATACGTTTTCCTATTCGTAAAGAGAGAATAAACGGCGGTTCAACGAATGTCGGTTTGAAAAAGAAAAATAAAATTGTCTTGGGGAATAGTAAACAGGCATTTAATAACCATCTTGATATTCTTGAAGAGATAGAGAAAACAGAAAGTAGGATAAGTTATAATTTTCGGTTATTGTTTAATTATGGTCCTGAAAATAATTATACCAAAGCTGTAAGAAAATTTGTAAAAGGGAAGTCTTATTATAGTATGATTGAAGAATTTATTCCTGCTGAAGAGTTTAAAGATTTTTATGACGATATAAATGCTTTGGTAATTAATGGGTATCGACAAATGGCGATGGGAAATATATTTCTTGCTTTGAGTAATGGTGTAAAAGTATATTTAAACAAAAAGAATGTGATGATGCATTGGCTGTTAAGCGAGGGAATAGAAGTCTTTCCGATCGAAAACCTATCGATTGATTTGGAGAATGATAATATTAAATTGGATGAGAAGACAGCATGTAATAATCTGGAAAACATAAAAAAAATATATACAAATTCTACGGAAGAGGATCTTCAGAAAACTATTTATTTGGAAATTGATAGAGAGTGAAATTTTACTAATGGCTATATTTTTATTTAGATGTGGTTTCTAATCGTAACGTTATTTCCCAATGTTGGTCCTCTGGGGGTTCTCACAGGGCATGCTGTTTCCATAGTATTATACCTTTTTCTTTTTCTGAGGTATAAGGTGCAATTTCCAGAATACTTCAAATACTTAATATTTGGATCCCTTCTTTTCGCATCAACCATTGTAATGTCTCAATTAGCAAACTATGATCGTTTAGGATTTGGTTTGGCCCAATTAAGATACGCCTTTGTCCCTTTTTATTGGATATTTGGATTACTGGCAGGAGTAGTTGATGCTAAAATTTTTAATTCCAAAAAACGGAACTTCTTTTTTTATTTTGCTGCGATATTTATTCTTGCCCAGGTTCCTTTAGTACTATTACAAGTTATGGGCTTTGATAGCTTATTATGGATAGCTGAAAAGGCCCGGGACTGGACCGGTATACTTCGCGTGGTAGGGACTGTTCAGAATCCTAATACCTTAGGCATTATTACGGTACTATGCATTGTCATATTTGCACATTTCTCTAAAAGTAAATCTTTTTGGTCAAAGGTGCTTATAGGGGTATCTGTGCTGATAGTGTTGGCTACAGGTTCACGTACCTCTTTAATTATTCTTTTATTTTTGCCTGTTATTTTTATTTCAAAAGAGCAACTAATGTCTAAAAAGTTAATTTATGCTCTATTAATTACAATAGGCTTTCTGGTTGTATTTTATTTAGTACTTATATACTTGGAGGAGCATCTGCCATATATGTCGCAATTATTGAACATTATTAGAGGAAAAAGTATACATACGCTTGATACCAGAATTGGCCATTGGGAAAATATAAGTGAACTATATTTCTCGTCATCTTTTAAAAATATACTATTCGGTTTTGGTCCAGGCTATTTTACAGTACTTGATAATTCTTATTACTATATTATTTTTAATTATGGGATAGCTTCAATAATAGTATTTTTGTTTTTTATTTCTTTCTTATTTCTGTTTGGTAAAAGACAATCTAGTAAAATTCCAAGGCGATGCCTTTTAGTATTAGTTATTAGTAGTATAGTTTTAGATTCAATGATTAGTTTTTTATTTATGGCAATCATATTTTATTTATTTGGGTTAGACTCTTCTGTTTATAAGGGGAAAGCCCCCATAATTAAGAATATTTGAATGAAAATTATGAATATACTGCATATTTCTAATGACTTCCCCAACTCTTCACTCTATAAACAACTGGTGATGCACCTCGACAAGTTAGGTTTAGAACAAACTATTTACTCTGCCGTAAGGTCAGAACAAGAGGCTAGTTATAATCCAGAAGAATTAGCACATATTGAGTACCATATTAAAAATATTTTATCCCTTCATGATCAATTGTTATTTCGGCTGAAAATACGAAAAATATTCAAAGATTTATGCCAGTACATTAATGTTGGAGACTTAAAACTGGTACATGCTCATACTCTCTATAGTGATGGAGCAGTCGCTTTAAAAATAAAGCAAGAATATGGCATACCATATGTAGTAGCAATACGAAATACAGGGGTCAATATTTTTCAGAAGTATAGGCCAGATCTTAGATTCCGTAAGGATAAAATTTTAAGAGAGGCAAGCAAGGTGATATTTATCACTCCAGCCTATCATGATAGACTTCTGTCTAAATTGGACGAAAATTTAAAAAGGGATGTTAAAGAAAAATTGATAACTATACCTAACGGAATAGATTCGTTCTTTTTAGAACACTCAGGAGAAAATGATAAAGATAATAGTTCCTTAAAAGTTTTATATGTTGGAAAATTCATCAAACGTAAAAATATCAAAAGCTTAATTAAGGCAGTGGAATTGTTAAGAAATAAGAAACCAGTAAAGCTCACGCTTGTAGGTGGAAGCGACGATGATAAAGCAAAAATTAAAAAAATGTTATCGTCTGATAAATATGCGTGGGTTGATTATTTAGGACAAATAAATAGCGTTAATGAGTTACGCCAAATTTATGCTTCTCATGATATATTTGCTATGACTTCATATAACGAGACATTCGGTTTAGTATATATTGAGGCACTTTCTCAAGGTGTTCCAATCCTTCTTACAAAAGGAGAAGGAGTAGACGGGTATTTTGAAAAAGAAGATGTATCTGAGACTGTTAAGGATCCTTATGATGTGAAAGAAATAGCACAAAAAATTGGCCTTTTGGCTGATCGGCTTGATAATAAGCTAAAAAAGAGGTGTATTGCATCGGCCAAAATATTTGATTGGTCCCGGATTAGCCAACAATATAAATCGATATATCAAAATAGTATTGAATAAGTATGAGATATAGGATTTACAATATTACGTTAACTTTAGTATTATTTTTTCAGTTTGCATGTGGCAATGCGAATAAGCAAAAGAGTGAAAATAAAACCAATAACAAAATAGCTCGTGTTGCGGAAACAAAAACACAACAATCACTTAAAATAAAGGATAGTTCTGTTTCAAAGACAGATTCGGTTACTGATAATAATTATCCCATTATTATGGTGGGCATGTACAATAAAGATAGGGCATTTAAGCAAGTAAAAAAATGGGGCGTTACCCACGTTCATAGATACGGAATGGGTAAGTCTATAGAAAAGGATCAGGGCTTCTTTGATCGTGCACAGAAATACGGGCTCAATGTTATGAGTGACCTTAGGGCACGATATTGGCTAAAGGGAGATAAAGATCTTGAGAAATTCCGTAAGTATATAAGTCATTTTAAAGAACACCCCTCTCTTGGTTTTTGGTATTTAAGTGATGAGCCTGATAACAAAGGAATTAAGCCCGATGAACTTAAACCATTATATCAAGTACTTAAAGAGGAAGCACAGGATATACCCATTGCTAATGCGCACGCCCGATCTAAAAACTGGTATAAATATGGTGATGTTCAGGATATTTTGATGTATGATTATTATCCTATTTATGGAGGGACTTTTTCTAAAAACAAATTAAATGAATGGACAAGCTTTACAAAAAGTGCAGTTAAAAACGGTGAATCAGATAATAATTGGGTAATACCTATTTTACAGATATTTAGTTGGAAAGCCTTTGCTAAGGATGATCAAAAAAAGTATCGGGACTACGCAGTAGAAAAACTTCGGTATCCAAATACTGATGAGCTTCGATATATGATATTTTCTTCTATTGCTTTAGGGGCAAGAGGCATAGCTCTGTTTTCTTATGGACGATCACATATGGTTAATCCTAAATGGGGAGATAAAGTACTTGCACCGGTTTTGGAGGAAGCAAAAGCTTTTGCGAGACACTTTCATGATATACAAAAGCAGAATGTTTCTTCTTTAAAAGATAAAAAGATCCTTTTAACCCGCTGGAAAAGTGATGAAGCTGAGTTTATAGTATTGGCAAATACTACTCCTGAAGAGCGTAAAGTTCGCCTTAATATTAGTGATAAATTAAATGATTTAGAAGAATATGAGCCTTGGGGCCAAACCCGTAAGGAAATTAATTTATCTCTATCTGAACAGCAACTTACTTTAGATAAAATAGAACCTTGGGAGATAATTATTCTTCAAAGATAGTTAATTTTCTGTATCAATCGTGAACATACTATTCATCACCGATAATTTTCCACCGGAAGTGAATGCCCCCGCAACGCGTACCTACGAGCATGCTAAAATATGGGTACAGAAAGGGCATCAAGTAACGGTCGTTACTTGTGCTCCCAATTTTCCACAAGGAATAGTGTATGCGGGCTATGAAAACAAGCTGTACCAAAGAGAAGATGTGGAAGGCATCGACGTCATTCGCGTTTGGAGCTATATCACCTCTAATGATGGATTTGTAAAACGGACCCTGGACTATATAAGTTTTGCGGTTTCTTCGTTTGGGGCGGGCTTGTTCAAGAAGGCTGATCTAATTATTGCTACTTCCCCCCAGTTTTTCACCACCTGGAGCGGCTGGGCACTCTCAATGCTTAAAGGGAAGCCCTGGGTCTTTGAATTACGAGACCTTTGGCCGGAGTCTATTAAAACGGTTGGGGCTTTAGATGACGGTTTTGTTTATAATACACTGGAGAAGGTCGAACTCTTTCTCTATCGCAGTGCGGATTTAGTGGTGCCTGTAACCAATGCTTTTAAGAAAAACCTGGCCGACCGGGGGATTGCAGCTGCCAAACAGGAGGTTATTCCCAATGGGTCTAACCTTGATCTATTCAGCAATGAAAAGGGCAATACAGGCAAGGTACGAAGGGAGTTAGGACTTGAGGATAAGTTCTTGGTAGGCTATATCGGTACGCATGGGATGGCCCACAGCCTGGATTTTATATTGGATTGTGCCGCAGATGTCTGCGATGAAGAGATTCATTTTCTATTTATAGGGGATGGAGCAGAAAAAGAAAGATTAGTTGCTTTGGCCGAAAAGCGAAATATGCAAAATGTTGTCTTTGTAGATCCGGTATCCAAACAGGAGGTGCCTGATTATTTGGCTGCCGTTGATGTTTCCCTGGTGCCGCTTAAAAAGTCGGACACGTTTAAAACGGTAATACCTTCCAAAATATTTGAAGCCGCAGCAATGGAGCTTCCGATTCTGTTGGGTGTGGAGGGACAGGCTCAGCAGATTATTGAAAAATATGATGCAGGGGTTTGTTTTGAGCCTGAAAATAAAGCAGATTTCCTGGAAAAGCTTAGTATACTAAAGGAGGATAAAGCGCTCTATAGTGAGAAGGCGGGTAATGCTGCGAAGCTGGCGAAAGCATATGACCGAAAGAAGCTGGCCCAAAAGATGCTGGATGCTCTGGAAGAGCTGGTTTGATTGAATCCCACTACGCCTTACAGCCCGGGGCTTTGAGGGCAAGCACAATGGGTAGATATGAAAGAGCCGGAGAGCGAATGGATATTGTGGCATGAGTTATAGCTCTCTCCCGATCGCCATTTCGAATGTAAGGTAAACGGAGGGAGAATTCTTTTACTGTTGGGGCTCTGCCTTAGGAATAAAAGATCACTCGTTTCGCTTGAGATGACTAAGTGGGGTTGATTAGAGTTGTAGCCAATAGCGATGATAAATTGTTAGTAGCTGCTGGATATAAAATATCCTGTAAGGATTCAAGCGTTTAACGATCTTACTATGTTCATGCGTTGCATAATGGAAGAGAGTATACGGCTTATTACACATATATAACAACTAATCCAGGGAGAACTACGCTGTATATTGGGATGACTAATAATCTAAGCCGACGTCTAAAACAGCATCAGGATAATAAAGGAAAAGGGGATACCTTTGCGGGTAGGTATTACTGTTATAATCTTATTTATTATGAAGTGTATAGTACCCCGTTGGAGGCTATAGAACGGGAGAAAGAATGTAAAAAGTGGAATAGGTCAAAGAAGGAAGCGCTCATAAGTGCTGTTAATCCGGACTGGGATTTTCTTAACTATACAGATGACTTTAGGACGGGTAGATTGTAATTTTACTGTTTAGGGCTTTCCGCAGTGAATAGAAGATCTCTCATTGTATTCGAGATGACAAGTGAGGAGCTAATGTAGGGTATGGCTTTTCCCTGTTTGGTCCATCTCCCGATCGCCATTTCGAATGTAGGGTAAACGGAGGGAGAATTCTTCTACTGTCGGGGTTCTGCCTTAAGAATAAAAGATCCCTCCATTTAGGTCGAAATGACCATTTGGGGGAATGCTTGGAAACTGATTGCTTTGTTCATAAGTGTTAGCCATGCCCCACCGAGTCATTTCGAACGGAGTACACTGAAGCCTTGGCGTAGGTGTACGGAATGAGAAATCTTTGACTATCGGAGCCCTGCGTTGAGAGCATGGAAGATGGAACACCGACGGCACAGAGGTTATATATCACGCCTTGAGAGGTTGCTATATGCCTCGTATGCTTACCCAACCCCTTTTGATCTCCCCTTCATAAGGGGAGAAATTTCCAATCTTAGCTTCCCCTCCTTATGAAGGAGGGGCCAGGGGAGGTTGGTTCCAAAGTGTACAACGTAACCTCCTAAATACTTATATATATCTTTTCTCTGTGTAACTGTGCGAATGCGCTGCGTACGCTGTGTTGAAAAGGGTTGGAACCCCGCTGCGCCAAAAAGCTCGGGGCTTTGAGGGGCAACAGGTACGGAGGGATAAATTTTCCAATCAAAAATGAAAAATTAGGAATTAAGAATTGGTTGGCTTTGTGATTCACCCCGGTGGCCGGACGCGGTACTATAAGGGCCGTTGATTAATAAGGTCAGAACTAACCAGCCTGCTAACCCTGCGGATGCAGGATTTTCGGTAGTAAAAGATCGGTAGACCGGTATGTTAAAGCCGGACGGTGTGGGTTTTGTGTTAAGTAATGATTATTTGGAGCTAAGAATAAAGCTTAAAATTTGTATCTTAGTATATAATTAATAAGCTAACCGACAGGCTATGAATACCATAGACATCAATAGCAGACTTGTTGAAGGCTATACCGCGTTGTTAAAGAATATGAGTATGGCTAATAAATTGGATTTGATTTCGAAGCTTACCGAATCCGTTAAAACAGAGATGGATAAAGATCAAAATCGTATCTATAACTCCTATGGAAAATGGCAGGGAGATGAAGGTGCGGATGAGATGATCAATATCATCAGTGAGTCCAGAACGTTCAATAGGGATCGGGAAGAATTGTGAAACAATATCTCCTTGATACGAATATCTGTATTTATTTTATGAAGGGCCTTTATGATGTAGACGTGATGTTTAAAGAAGTAGGACCCCGTAATTGTTTTATATCAGAAATTACAGTAGCTGAACTAAAATTCAGTGTTGCAAATAGCCAGGTACAGAAGAAAACCGGGCGGTTCTTAATGAATTTTTAAGCGGTATTCAGATTTTACCCGTTTTCCCTGCACTTGATATTTATGCTAAAGAAAAAGCTCGTCTTCGGAAATCGGGTAATATAATTGATGACTTTGATCTTCTGATTGGTGCAACAGCCATTGCTTTTGATTTAGTGACGGTGACCAATAATACCAATCATTTTAAACGGCTAAATAAGCTCGACTTACAAGATTGGACACAATAGAATTGTTGAAAAGGGATGGAACACAGGGAACACGGAGGGCACGGAGGAAGATTATTGAATTATCAATATTTAAAACGGTGTAGCTCTGTGGCTCGGGGATCGATAAAGGGTGGAACACGAAAGGCAGAAACTGTAAAATTTAAAAATGTATGTCAAATATTATAGGTATCAGCTAAAAAATGCTTATAATATGAGAAGCAGTATTTTTATTCGAAAGATACATCTTTAAATAATGCCAACTGCTTTACGTATCGAGGGTTACCGTTTCTTTTTCTTTAGCAATGAAGGAAATGAACCGGTTCATATTCACGTTGAAAGTGGTGATGGTTACTGTAAATTTTGGATAAACCCTGCTTCACTTGCTTATTCTGCCGGATACAATTCTGCAGAGCTAAACAAGATTAGAAAATTGGTAGAACAACATTCAAATCAAATAGAGGAGAAATGGAATGAGCACTTTAGTAAAACGTAAACCGATGAAAGCCGTTGAAGTTTGGTTTGAAGAAAAAAAACTATTGGTTCGTATAGAAGACGGAAGAGAGGTAGCGGTTCCCCTTGAATGGTTTCCGAAACTGCGAGATGCCACTCCGGATGAGTTGGACAACTGGACTTTTATCGGGAATGGGATTGGCATTCACTGGAAGGATTTGGATGAAGATCTTTCAGTTGAGGGCCTACTGCGTTAATTAAATGGTCTTTCGCTAAGATGATAACATCAGTTTTAGTTCAATAGTTAGTGCTTAGGGAATAATGGATAATATCTGCCTATCTCTTGTGCCGCATCTAAAAATTTTGCACTACTAAGCGAATTGACGTCTACAAGGCACATAGCACGGCCTTCGAGGCTCCCTATTCACTGGATGAGGCCCTGGAGCGTACGCTGAAGTATGAGTTTAAATAGAACACGAGGGATGGAACACAGAGGGCACGGAGGAGGACACGGACGGCACAGAGGTTATATATCACGCCTTGAGAGGTTGCTATATGCCTCGTATGCTTACTCAACCCCTTTTGATCTCCCCTTCATAAGGGAAGAAATTCCAATCTTAGCTTCCCCCTCCTTATGAAGGAGGGGCCAGGGGTGGTTGGCTCCAAAGGGTACAACGTAACCCCCTAAACACGTTTATATATCTTTTCCCTGCGTGTTCTGCGACCTGATCTGCGTACTCTGCGTTTTAAAAAGGATAGAACCCCACTATTCCGCCAGCCGGCGGATTCGAGGGGCAGACGCTACTATCCAGTTTGGTTCCCATAAAGTATATGGTACGACCTTCGATGCCACTCATTCGTTGGAGGAAGGCCTGGACCGTACGCTAAAGTATGAGTTTAAAAGGGATAAATAAAATATTAGCGATCTTCACGTTATCCCGAATCTGTCATCCTATGTTTGAATGGAATGTTTAATTAGCAGATATTCCTACTAATAAGGGTTGGTGGCGGGCAGAAACCCAGTACGCTGTC
>Ga0079226_10004012_pt1 | contig 11265 bp, 9 predicted proteins | sample Poulit2014_FD_76345 | JGI IMG/M metagenome (GOLD analysis project Ga0079226, IMG submission 76345) | Agricultural soil microbial communities from Georgia to study Nitrogen management - Poultry litter 2014 | ecosystem: Environmental > Terrestrial > Soil > Agricultural land | place: USA: Georgia...
CTCTAAAATTAAGGTTCAAGATTAATCTGGAGTTGAAACCACTTCTGGTAATGAGTGCGAATTTCTTTGTTCGTACTATCGCTTTGAATGTCGCCATTTATATGGCTAATGCTTTTGCTACGGGATACGGTGAAAATTATATTGCGGCACAGAGTATTTTAATGAACCTTTGGCTGTTTTTCTCCTTTTTTATTGATGGTTATGCAGATGCGGGAAATGCCATTGGAGGAAAATTATTTGGTGCCAAGGATTATAAACGACTTTGGAACCTCAGTATAGATACTTCCAAATATGCTATTCTTGTTACGCTGGTACTTTTATTGTTTTGTGGTCTGTTTTATAATGAAATAGGGTTGCTTTTTAATAAGGATGCAGGTGTGTTGACCGTATTCTCTTCTGTATTTTGGGTTGTGTTGCTGATGCAACCTATTAATGCGATAGCCTATGTTTTTGATGGAATATTTAAAGGTTTGGGAGAAGCAAAATACCTTAGGAATACGCAACTGGCTGCTACTTTTGTGGGGTTTATTCCGGTTTTATTGATTGCGGATCACTTTGGATTAAAACTTTATTCTATTTGGATTGCTTTTGCCGTTTGGATGCTTATCCGGGGCGGAACGTTGATTTTTAAATTCCGGAAGAAATACTTATTCCGGTAGATGTTTGAGTAGAATATTTTTTCCTCCTTTGCTTTCTTTTAATAGGGGAGCGTTTTAGGGCAACCATTTCTTCTCAAAATTAGGTTTCCTTTTCTCTAAAAAGGCATCTCGTCCTTCCTTGGCCTCTTCCGTCATATAGGCTAATCTGGTCGCTTCGCCGGCAAAAACCTGTTGCCCGACTAATCCGTCATCCGTCAGGTTCATGGCATATTTTAGCATCTTTATAGAAGTTGGAGATTTGGCAAGAATTTCCTGCGCCCATTCATAAGCCGTAGTTTCCAGCTCATCATGAGGAACGACCTTATTCACCATGCCCATTTCAAAAGCTTCCTGAGCCGAGTAATTTCTTCCAAGGAAGAAGATTTCTCTGGCTTTCTTTTGTCCGACCATTTTGGCCAGATAAGCTGATCCATAGCCTCCGTCAAAGCTGGTTACATCAGCATCAGTTTGTTTGAAAATAGCATGTTCTTTACTTGCCAGCGTCATATCACAAACCACGTGTAGGCTGTGTCCGCCACCAACAGCCCAACCTGGAACTACAGCAATCACGGCTTTAGGCATAAAGCGAATCATCCGTTGAACCTCTAGGATATTTAACCGGTGATATCCGTCTTCCCCTACATATCCTTTCTTTCCCCGGGCTTTTTGATCGCCTCCACTACAAAAGCTGTAAACACCATCTTTTGGGGAAGGACCTTCGGCAGATAATAAAATAGAACCTATAGCAGTGTCTTCCTGTGCATCATGAAAAGCATCCAGCAACTCTGAAGTAGTCAGTGGACGAAATGCATTCCGTACTTCGGGACGGTTGAAAGCAATTCTGGCTACGCCATTAGATTTCTTATAAGTGATATCTTCGTATTCTTTAGTCGTTTCCCAATTCATATCTTTCGTGTAATTTTTTCTGTAAATGTACAAGTTTTTAAAAGATTGAACGGCTTATATTCTAGTGTAGGGAGAAAAAGGAAATCTCCCGTATAAATTGTACTTTCGTATAAAATATTTTATTATGAAGAGAAAGAACATCCCTTTTTTCTTATTTATGATTTCCATTGTCGTATTTTCCTGTTCTAAAGAGAAAAGTTTTGAAGATCCCGAGACCGGATCGAATTACATGCCTCAGGATACGTTACATTATGTAGATACGATGTCACATAGTGGATTTAGGTTGATTTCTACAGATAGTGTTAAGGAAATGGATGGGATTACTTTTCATGCTTATAAAAATATTCCGGATAGCTTTCCTGAAGATACGACGTATTCGTTTTTGGGAGATTCCTCCGGCGCTTATTATGTAAAATCTTTTTTACCGGAATGGGGAGATCAGAAAGTTTTGATTTTAAAGCAACATGCTGAGGAAGGAGATACCTGGACGAACCCTTTTTCTGTTGGTGGGCAATCTTTAGATGTGACGTTTAAAGTGGTGGAAAAAGGAATCTCTCATCCCGTTTATGGTCAATCTTTTGAGTCGGTCATACATCTGGAAATTCTTATTAATAATCCCGTTAGGACTACCGGAGGAGATAGTAATGAGAGCTTTATTTCTATTGGAGATGTTTATTTTGCCCCGAGTGTCGGGATAATCCAGTTAAATATTAATAATCCTTTACAAGAAGATACTTCATTTTACTTATTATTAGAGAATATCGGATAAGGTGTTTTAAAAACTTGATAATTGTATTTATATTGCAAGTTGTAATATGAAGTTAATCCGTCATATCCCATTTCTCAAATCGGTATTTTTCTATACCATTTCCGCCTTTGGCGGCCCACAAGGACATCTGGCCATGATGTTGCGGACTTTTGTGGAAAAACGAAGGGATGTGACAGAAGAGGAGTTGTTGGAATATAATGCTTTTTGTCAGCTGTTACCAGGGGCGTCCTCTACGCAGACGGTTACATTGATTGGATACAAAAGAGGTGGTGTGCCGCTGGCTATTTTGACTACCTTGATATGGGCGTTGCCGGCCTGTTTGTTAATGACGGTATTTTCTTTTATTATTTATGAGTTTGATCCGAGTATTTTTCATTTTGTACAACCAATGGCTGTCGGGTTTCTTGCTTATGCTGGTTATAAGGCTTTTAAGATAAGTGTGAAAAGTGTGGCAACGGCCTGTATTATGGCTGGGGCTATGATTGGAGCTGCGGTGTTAAGTGGTCCGGCAGTATTCCCTATTTTGATTGTATTGGGAGGAGTGGTCTCCAATTTTAGCAATAAACGAATTCCGGATATTCAACAGGAAAGAAAAAAGATTCCTTGGCGTCGGTTGTGGCTTTTTACGGCTGTTTTTGTCATCGCCGGTTTTTTCAGTGAGTTTGCTCGAGCAAATGGTTGGGAATATTTTAGGTTATTTAATATTTTTGAGAACTTTTACCGTTTTGGAAGTATGGTCTTTGGTGGAAGTCAGGTATTGATTCCCATGATGTTTGATCAATTTATTACGCGCCCAATTAATCAGGGCATAGGGCCTTTGTTATCTTCTGCTAATTTCTTGACCGGCGCCGGGATGGTGCAGGCGGTGCCCGGACCTACTTTTTCTCTGACTTCTTATGTTGGTGGGATGATTATGCGTCCTGGTGGTAGCACTTTGCAGATATTAGGTGCTGTCATCGCTCCCTTTGCCATTTTTCTTCCCAGTTTGTTATTGGTGTTGTTCTTTTTTCCAATTTGGAATAATCTGAAAAAGCATGTTTATGTGTTTCGCGCCCTGGAAGGTATTAATGCGGTAGTCGTGGGAATTATGTGGGCCTTTACATTGATTTTGTTTGAAACAGTTTCTTTTACTTGGATAAATTTAGCTGTGATTGCAGGGACCTTTCTCATTCTACGATGTACGAAAGTCCCTCCACCTATTATTGTATTAGGCTGTATTTTATTGGGCGTGTTTTTCTAAGGAAGGAGAGCAAAAGACAATCCCCCGCGTTTCCATTTTTAACTTAAGGAGTGAGTATGATCTAAGAATTTATTTCTTAAAAAAATGCTGAATCTTTCCTTTGATTTTAGGTTGAAAAGCAGCTAAAATTATAATAAGTACAATGTATATAGGACTTAATTTCTCATTATCTTGTTCTGAAAGAAAAAGGGCGGTTAAGATACCGATTATTAAAAAGATACCGATTATTATAAATGATTTCGTTTTTATCTTCATTATGAAAAATTTTATAAAAGACAGCCTAGCGCAATTCCTGCATAAAAAGCAGCGGTTGCTTCCGGTCCAAAAAATGAACTTGCAACTCCTATTGCAACTGCTTCTGCGGATCCCGCAGTACTTTCAAAACAATCTCTCCATGATCTCGCAATTGATTGTGCTTTGAATTTGTTAAAAGTTGTGTCTATATGTATTGTGTTGATGTTATTATTAGTCGGTATTAAACTTGCTTTACTAATTCTATTTCCATATCTATCCAAATAATAAACAGTGGAATAATTTTCGTTTGATGTTGGGGTTATTTGTAGGTCTATTTTACCATCGAGATTCATATCATAGAGATAATGTCCATTACTAGCTAGGTATATATGAACGACTGCCGTTTTATTATTTCTTTCAAAGATTACTTTTTTAGCTTTAACTACATTTAAATCGTTATCTAAAATTGATGCTATCGCTGTTCGTTTCAAGAGTATTCATTTGAACTAATCTGTATACCTTTGCAAAATCATCTTTCTCTAATTCAGATATTTTAGTATCTTTATTACATGAATTAAACGCTAGTAGGACGAATAAAGTTGCAAAAAACGGCATTAATTTCCTAGGTGTATTTTAAAAAAAACATAATATTAATTTGTATTAAAAAATAAGTGATTCTTAAATGTATAATATTTCTTTTGAAATTTCTAATCTCAAAAAATAATTTTTATTCCATGTTCTTGTGGCTTATCTTTTACAATTAAGACCAATACTTTATCTTTGTCTTCTTATTAAAAAAACGTTTTAGGTATATTAATATAAAATATTCATAGGGTATGGGTAATCAAAGAACCGATGTGGAGGATTTAGGAGAATTTGGGCTTATTGACTTTCTAACAAAGAATATTGAAATCCAAAATGCGGAAACTATTCTAGGGGTAGGGGATGATGCTGCGGTGATGGACTACTATGGAAAACAAACCGTAGCTTCTACCGACATGTTGGTGGAGGGGGTGCATTTCGATTTGTCTTATGCCCCTTTGAAGCATTTAGGATATAAGGCTGTCATTGTAAACTTGTCTGATATTTATGCCATGAATGCTGAACCGCAACAAATATTGGTGAGCATTGCAGTGTCTAATAGATTTTCAGTGGAAGCATTGCATGAGCTTTATGAGGGGATGTATTTGGCATGCAAGCTTTATAATGTGGATTTGGTAGGCGGAGATACTACTTCTTCCAATTCCGGTTTGGTAATCAGTGTAACGGTTTTAGGTTCGGTTACTCCCGATAAATTTATCCAAAGAAGTACAGCCAAAAAAGGAAATTTACTTTGTGTTTCCGGAGATCTGGGAGCGGCTTATATTGGTTTGCAATTGTTGGAAAGAGAAAAACGAATATTTTTAGAAAATCCGGATGTTCAGCCGGATTTAGGAAAACAGACTTATCCTTTAGAACGCTTTCTAAAACCCGAAGCCAGAAGGGATATTGTCAAGTTTCTAGCGGAACATGAGATTACTCCTACGGCTATGATGGATGTGAGTGATGGTATTAGTTCGGATGTTCGGCATATTTGTGATTCAAGTAAATTAGGATGTACTATTTATGAAGATAGATTGCCGGTTGATGAGCAAACAAAAAAGATGGCTTTAGACTTTAATATTGGTTATACCATCTGTGCGCTTCAGGGAGGTGAGGATTATGAATTGTTATTTACAATATCTCAGGATGACTATGATAAGATAACAATATCTGAACAAATTAGTGTGATTGGTCACATGACAGATGCTGATGACGGAGTTCAGCTTATAACTTCAAGTGGAGAAAAACATAAATTGAAACGTTTAGGATGGGATTCCTTCAAACAAGATTAAATATTTTTTTGAAAGTCTATATTTTGGAATAAATACTATATAAATATGAAAAACTTGTTATTTTTAGCACTCTTACTATTTAGTTTCTCCTTAGTATCTGCTCAGGAGCCGGATTCTTCCTATTGGGAGAATGAATTTATTAATGAGGTAAATCGTGAACCTATGCATGCTCACTTTTTTGCCTATGAGAGTTTGGATTTGGCAAAGGAAAATAAACCGGAAGATTCTAAATATTTTCAATCTTTGGATGGGAATTGGAAATTTAAATGGGTTCCCAAGCCGGCGGATCGCCCTTTGGGCTTTTGGAAAAAAGATTATGATGCTTCACAATGGGATAATTTTATGGTTCCGGCAATGTGGGAAGTAAATGGGTATGGTTTTCCTATTTATACCAATGTTACCTATGATTTTGCTTATTTATTGCCTCATGATAAGCCTAATCCTCCTTTTGTGCCACATCAATATAATCCGGTTGGCTCCTATCGGAAAGTGATTACGGTAGATAAGGACTGGAATGGAAAGGATATTTACCTTCATTTTGGTGCGGTTCGTTCGGCTTTTTATGTGTGGGTGAATGGACAATGGGTTGGCTATAGTGAGGATAGTAAATTAGCTGCTGAATTTAATGTAACAAAGTATATCAAACCCGGTCAGAAAAATGTGATTGCTTTTCAGGCTTATCGTTGGAGTGATGGTTCTTATATGGAAGATCAGGATATGTGGCGCTTTGGTGGCGTAGAAAGATCGGTATCTTTATTTGCCCGGAATAAAGTTCATATTCGGGATGTACACATTATTCCCGATTTAACCCATAACTATAAAGATGGGCAATTGAATATTAGTCTTGATTTCTCGAATAATGCAAATCCTCAGTTAAAAAATTACCAGGCAGAAATTGCTTTAGTTAATGAGAACGGAAAAACCGTCAAAGAATCGAAACTTCAACTAGGGGATTCTTCTGATTATCAAAATATAGTTTTCGATATTAAAAATCCGAAAAAATGGACTGCTGAAACGCCTAATTTATATAAGGTTTTTGTTAGTTTGAAGAACAAGTCCGGGCAAACTATGGAAGTGATTCCTCAAAGAACCGGATTTCGTAAAGTAGAGATTAAAAACAATAGCTTACTGGTAAATGGGAAGGCGGTTTTAATTAAGGGAACAGATCGGCACGAAATGAGCCCATTGACCGGCCAGTATGTTTCTCATGAACAAATGGAACAGGATATTCGATTGATGAAAAAATTTAATATCAATGCAGTGCGTACTTCACATTATCCCAATGATCCTTATTGGTATAAGCTATGTGATGAGTATGGCATTTATTTAGTGGATGAAGCCAACTTGGAATCTCACGGAATGGGATATGGGAAAAACTCTCTGGCAAAGAAACCGGATTGGTTTCTACAACATATTCAGCGTGACAAAAGAGCCGTTAAGCGTGATATTAATCATCCGAGTGTGATTATTTGGTCCATGGGCAATGAAGCTGGAATGGGAGTTAATTTTGAAAAATGTTATCGTTGGATTAAGCAATATGACCCTTCCCGACCCGTTCAATATGAAAGAGCTGAAAACTCGGAATATACGGATATTTACTGTCCGATGTACCCTTCTCCTCAGAATATGGTGAATTATGTGAAATCTCATGGTCCAAAAATTACTTTCTCCGGAGAGGTGCCCGGTGTGGGAAATACAAATAGAACGAACGGAAAGGGTGGAAATTCAGGAAATAGGGAAAGTGACCGTAAACCCTTTATCTTATGTGAATATGCTCACGCTATGGGAAATTCTATGGGAAATTTTAATGATTATTGGGATACGATTCGAACCTATTATCCGGCCATGCAGGGCGGATTTATCTGGGATTTTGTAGATCAGGGATTGCAAAAGGTAACGGCCAGGGGAGATTCTATCTGGGCTTATGGAGGTGATTATGGTGTGAATTTACCTAGTGATGATAACTTTAACTGTAATGGCTTTTTTGCTCCTGATCGTACGCCACATCCTGAAGCTTTTGAGGTGCGCTATCAATATCAGAATATACATACCACCGGAATTGATCCGATGACAGGGAAAGTTCAAATTTATAATGAAAACTTTTTCAAGGATTTGAGCAATGTGTATATGGAATGGCAGATAGTTGCTGATGGAAAAGTTATTCAGAAAGGGAAAATAGACAAAATAGAGGTAGAACCTCATGAAAAGAAGGAACTTACGATTCATTATCGCTTACCCAAAATGGCTTATCATGACGTCTTTTTGAATGTTTATTATAAGACCAAAGAGGAAAAAGATTTGGTACCTGCAGGATGGATGGTTGCAAAAGACCAAATAACGGTTATCCATAGGGATCGTCCTGCTCTACAGTTACAAGAAGCCGGAACTTTGCAAGTAGAGGATAATGATAAAGAAATTACCGTGAGTGGAGATGATTTTCAGATTGTGTTTAATCATAAAACCGGATTAATAGCTAATTATACGGTTCATGGGACAGATTATATGAAAGCAGGTTATAGTTTACGTCCAAATTTCTGGCGCGCGCCTACCGATAATGATATGGGCGCCGGTTTTCAGAAACGATTAATCAATTGGAAGCGTTCCAGTCATGATCGATTCTTACTGGATTATACGATTGATCAGACGAATCCACAGAAAGTTAAATTAAGTATGAAATATGGCTTGCCTTATGTGCATGCCAAGTTGTTGGTGGATTATGAAATAAATGGGAAAGGAGCGATGATTGTTTCTCAAAGTATGGAAGCAAATACTTCTAAAAAGGTACCGATGCTTCCTAAATTTGGGATGCAAATGATGTTACCGAAAGCCTTTAGTTACATGAAGTGGTATGGTCGTGGACCACACGAAAGCTATTGGGATCGAAAAGATGCAGAATTTGTTGGTGTCTATCAATCTACGGTGGATCAACAATATCACAAAGATTATGTCCGTCCACAGGAGAGTGGAAATAAGTCTGATATTCGTTGGCTGGAATTAACCAATGACGCTGGCGTAGGATTGAGAATCTCTTCTGATACGTTGATTAATATCAACGCATTACCTTATTTAAATAAGGATTTGGATGAAGGTCTGAAAAAACATAATACCCATTCCGGAGAATTGGTTCCAAGAGATATGACGGTTTTGAGTATTGATTTACAACAGATGGGATTAGGTGGAACGAATTCGTGGGGAACCTGGCCTTTGAAGCAATATCTGCTTCCGTACAAGAATTATAGTTATCAATATAAAATAGTTCCTATTCAGAAATAAAAGATTGTAATTTTTAAAATAAATCAAAAAGCTATAGTTGGAATCCTGCTATAGCTTTTTGATTTTAATAACAATCCCAATAAAAGAAGCGATTGCAGTAAGAATAAAAAACAACAGACTGATGGCTACGGCTTCTGTTGAAATAACTCCCAACAAAGGAGCTCCGGCGACAAATACTATTTCTCTGGCTCCTGCGCCCCCAATGGTGAAAGGAATTACAGCGGCTACGGAGCTCAATAAGAATAATAAAAAGTAAGCGAGTAAATCTCCTTCTATGTGTAAGGCGCGGATAATAAAAAATACACTAATAAGTTGTAAAATTTGAATACCTAAGGACCAAATTGAAGTTTTGAAGATAATAGGTATATAAACAGGAAATAATTTGTGCAGTATCCAAATGCAAATTCCAAATCCAATAAAAAAAATGACTATTAAACCCCAATTGGGAAATGGGAGCCAGTTTTTGGGAAGCTTGATTATACTTCCCAGCAGGGCAATAAGAAATCCCAAAAGGGCTAATCCGTTTAATCGGTCTATTAAGGTGGCTGAAACCAGTTTCTTAACCGGTTTATGATAGGCTTTATAAAGAAAATGAACTTTATATCCGTCTCCACCAATACCTCCGGGTAAAAACAGATTATAAAACATGCCCTTGTAATAGAGCTTTAAGTTTAAAAAGTAGTCTAGAGGAATTCCCAATGTTCTATAAAAACATAAAGCACGTTTCGCACTGAGGATTTGGGAAATATTAAAAAATACAAAAGCAATAAAAAGCCAGCCAAAATTGGCATGAGAAAGTAGTTTCCAGGTCTGCTCCCAGCTTATTTTCCTAAAAATGAGATATAAAGCTAGTCCGGAGAGCCCTATTTTGAGTGTCCACTTCAGCCAGGGTTTCATGAATCAGATGCATTAACTTGAAAAATACGTTTGATTTTGTAATTTATTTTAGCCTGAGATTCATAATAAATTCTCATCAACACCTCTGCAAGAAAACCAAATAAAATAATTTGCAACCCGCCTAACAGACAAATAAGTCCCAAAATAAGCAAAGGTCGATCGCCAATATCTGCACCTCCCAGTTTTACGATAAGCAAATAGATATTAATTATCAGCCCTATGAAAAAGAATAAAATGCCGGGCGGACCAAAGAGATGCATCGGACGTTGGAAATATTTCTGAAAAAATACAATAAAAAGTAAGTCACTGATTACTTTAAAAGTTCTACCGATGCCATATTTAGATTCTCCATGAATACGTGCATGATGTTGCACATCTACTTCTGTCATCCTGGCGCCTTGCATGGCGGCAAGTACAGGAATAAAGCGATGCATTTCTCCATATAAACCGAGTCCTTTGGCAATATCCTGACGAAATAGCTTAAGGGTACAGCCATAGTCGTGTAAACGTACATCCGTCATAGCACGAATAAGCCCATTTGCAATTCTACTCGGGATTTTTTTTAACTGTATATCTTGTCTGTTGGCGCGCCTTCCGGCAACCACATCCCAGTCTTCTTTTTCCGCCTTTTCCAAAAGCATGGGGATGTCTTTGGGATCATTTTGTAAATCTCCATCCAGTGTTACAATATATTTTCCTTTCGCTTCACGAATGCCGGCAGACATGGCGGTAGTTTGCCCGTAGTTTTTATTTAGTTCTACCAATTTAACTTGTTCATACGCATATTTCTTTACCAATGGAATAGTCTTATCAGAAGAACCATCATCTACTAAGACCAGTTCATAATCACAGTCCACTACAGACTCTTTTACTCTCGCCAATAAAGGCTTGATGTTGTCTTCTTCGTTATATAATGTAATGACGATGGATAGTTTCATGTTCAGACTAATTATTTTTATCTTTTATCGGTGAGATTTGCCGGTAAATAAAAGAAGTATGAGAATTGAAAATTTCGTGTCTTTTTTGAATAAGTTTTAAGTCACTTCTTTCTTGAAGTGTTTCCTGATCTTCAGAAATACTGATAATTAATGCATCCTGATGTTTTCTCAAGAAGCTGTTTAACTCGGAGGTGTCTTCTAATTCTGGAATCGGATGCTTTGCATAAAAAACGAAAGCATCATTGAATTTTTTCCAATAGGCTATTGGTCTATCTTTATAGAGGTATGGCTTGGCTTTGATGGTCGTTGTTTGTGCATCAATTTTAGGATAGGGATAGGCAAATACAATTAGCGTACTCAGGATGAAACTGCCGGCAATGAAATTAAAACTTTTGATAAATTTTTTCTTTCTGAAATAATAAAAAGCAGCAATTCCGCCAATAGGAAAAAGAATAAAAAATATGGTTAACCAGCCTAAATCTTGAAGCTCTACCAA
>Ga0079226_10004013_pt1 | contig 11262 bp, 9 predicted proteins | sample Poulit2014_FD_76345 | JGI IMG/M metagenome (GOLD analysis project Ga0079226, IMG submission 76345) | Agricultural soil microbial communities from Georgia to study Nitrogen management - Poultry litter 2014 | ecosystem: Environmental > Terrestrial > Soil > Agricultural land | place: USA: Georgia...
CACATTGCTGTCTAAAATGTGCTCAGGCAAGGCGCGAGGAGTGAAGTTTGGTCATTCCAAATGAACGACGAGCAACGCCGCATGAGTGCATTTTAGGCAGCAACCCTCGAGGCGAGGCCATTTTGGCGCAATACGGCATTACCGCTTGCTTATGCAGCGCTGCTACAAGGCGCTCGTCGCGCCTTGTCTTGCAGCAAAATGGCCGCTGCTGTGCGGACCGGGAAATGCGAAAAAGGCTCTAATGGTCGCCGCAGTACAAGCAACAGGAATAACTGGTCATGCGCCGTCTGCAGAAGGACCCTTGAGTCCAATCCCATTGCCAGCCGGATCGGCAATGTCCAGGGAAGGCCCCTCACCTTCCGCGCCGCAATTGATTCGAACTTCGCTGGACGGCGCAAGACCATGGCGGGCGAGGCGGCGGACGATGTCGGTCTCATTGCACGGCTCGGTGCACCAGACATGGGACGATAAACTCTGCCGTAGTCAGGCACTTGATGAGATGAAACCCGTGCATCAGCCAAGCGGCCGTGGCCTGAGCGCTGCTGAAAAGGTTATTCTGTTGCATGTAAAACCGTATATTTCCATTATTCAGAGGCAGCATACGATGCAAATCCCGCAAGAACTTCAAGCCTTGCAGCCACAGATGACGCAATGGCGACGCTATTTGCACAGCCGGCCGGAGCTGGGTTACGAAGAAGTTGAAACATCTGCTTTCGTCGCCGACAAACTCGCTTCTTTTGGGCTTGAAGTGACGCGCGGCCTGGCTGAAACCGGCGTCGTCGGCACGTTGCGTTGCGGCGATTCAGAACGCACCATTGGCCTGCGCGCAGACATGGATGCCCTGCCGATGGAGGAAAGAAATGATTTCACGCACAAATCGCAGAATCCAGGGCGCATGCATGCCTGTGGCCACGACGGCCACACCACCATGCTGCTGGGCGCAGCGGCCCATCTCGCCGAGGCCAAGGGTTTCGACGGCACTGTACAGTTCATTTTCCAGCCGGCCGAGGAAGGCCTGAGCGGCGGCGAGCGCATGATCAAGGACGGTCTGTTCGAGCGTTTTCCGGTGGACGGTGTCTATGGCATGCACAACTGGCCCGGCCTCAAGGAGCATGATTTCGGCGTCATGCCGGGCCCGGTCATGGCGTCGGCGGATTTCTTCAAGATCACCGTCTCCGGCGCCGGCTGCCATGCGGCCATGCCCGATCTCGGCCACGATCCATTCGTCGCCGTCTCGCAGTTGCTGGCGGCATTGCAGGCGGTGCCGAGCCGGCGTTTTTCCGCAAGCGACGCACTGGTTATCAGCGTCACTCAGGTGCATGGCGGCAGCGCCTACAACGTCATTCCCGACGAAGTGGTCATCAAGGGCACGGTGCGCGCGCTGCGCGCCGGGGTGCGTGACTCGATCGAAGGCATTTTCAACGAGATCGGCGTCGGCATTGGCGCGGCCACGAACACCCGCATCGAGACCGACTATCGCTACAGTTATCCGGTGACGGTCAATCATGCCGAGGAAACGGAATATGCCGCCGGCGCGGCCGCTGCGCTGGTCGGCGCGGACAACGTCAAGCGCGATATGAGCCCGAGCATGGGCGCCGAGGATTTTGCCTTCATGCTGCAGGCGCGGCCGGGAGCCTATGTCTGGCTCGGCAACGGCGTCGACAGCGCGCCGCTGCACAATCCCTGTTACGACTTCAACGACGACATTCTCACCACCGGCGCCGCCTACTGGGCGAGCCTGGTGCAGCGCGAACTGGCAGCCTGAGCCTGTTCCGCCGGCGCCCTATTCCCTGTCGGCCGGTTCGATATCACCGAGCAGAGGCACATCCGGCAAGGCGACCGTGGGGTCGGCTGCGGCAAAATGACAGGCCACGGGATGACCTTGCCCGCGCTCGACCAGCGCCGGCTCCTGCTCGGCGCAAATCGCCTGCGCCTTCCAGCAGCGGGTGCGAAAGCGGCAGCCCGAGGGCGGATTGACCGGGCTTGGCACATCGCCGGCGAGCACGATGCGTTTGCGCTGCTCGCGCGCATCCGGATTCGGCGTGGGTGCCGCCGAGAGCAGCGCCTGGGTGTAGGGATGGCTGGGTTCGTCGTACACCTGCGCGGCGCTGCCGGTCTCGACGATCTTGCCCAGGTACATGACGGCGATGCGATCGGAGATGTGGCGCACCACGGTCAGGTCATGTGAGATGAACAGATAGGCGAGGCTGAATTCGTCCTGGATGCGCCGCAGCAGGTTGATCACCTGAGCCTGGATGGAGACATCCAGCGCCGACACCGGCTCATCCAGCACCAGCAGCTCCGGATTCAGCGCCAGCGCCCGTGCAATGCTGATGCGCTGGCGCTGGCCGCCGGAAAACTCATGCGGATAGCGCTTGCCATACTCGCGCCTGAGGCCGACGATTTCCATCAACTCGCCGACGCGGCGCCGGCCTTGTGCGCGCCCGTAGCGGCCATGCACGCGCAGCGGCTCGGCAATCAGGTTCTGCACCGTCATGCGTGGATCGAGCGAAGCAAATGGATTCTGAAACATGAACTGCATGTCGCGGCGCAACGGGCGCAGCTGATTGCGCGTCAGCGCGGTAATGTCCCGGCCCTTGAATTCTATGCTGCCGCCGGTGGGATCCAGCAGCCGCACGATCGTGCGCCCGAGCGTGGTCTTGCCACAGCCCGATTCGCCAACCACACCGAGCGTCTCGCCGGCGTGCAGATCCAAATCCACGCCATCCACGCCGCGCACGGCGCCAATCTGGGTGCGCAGCAGGCCGCCGGTGATCGGGAAATGCTTGACCAGCCCGCGCACGCGCAGAAGCGGCTCGCCCTGTTGCGTGTTCGCCGCGCTCATGAAGACTGCTCTGCCGCCGGCTGTTGCGCATGTGTGGCCATTTCGGCGGCAAAATGGCAAGCGGAACGATGCCCTGCGCCATCGACCGGCAGCAATTCCGGGCGTTCGCTGCGGCAGATCGCACGGCCGCGGCTGAGCGCGCAGCGTGGATGAAACGGACAGCCTGGCGGCACGTTGCTCAGATCCGGCGGATTGCCGGGAATCTGGCGCAGTTGCTGCTTGCTGCCGGTGGTCTGCGGCAGGCTGGCCAGCAGGCCGTAGGTGTAGGGGTGGCGCGGCGCCCGGAAGATCGTGTGTACATCGCCGGTTTCCACCACGCGCCCGGCGTACATGACCACCACGCGGTCGGCCATTTCCGCGATCAGACCCAGGTCGTGCGTGATCAGCGCCAGGCCGGCCTGGGTGTCGCGTTGTGCCGCGCGCAGCACATCCATGATCTGTGCCTGGATGGTGACATCCAGCGCCGTGGTCGGCTCGTCGGCAATCAACAGCTCGGGGCTGTTGGCTATGCCCATGGCAATCATGGCGCGCTGGCGCATGCCACCGGAGAATTCATACGGATACTGACTATAACGCTGCTCCGGCTCGGGCATGCCGACGGTCTCGAGCAGCTCGATGGCGCGCCTGCGTGCGGCCGCACGACTCAGCGCGGCATGCGTGCACAGTGCCTCGCGCAACTGCTTGCCGACGCGCACCACCGGGTCCAGGCAGGTCATCGGATCCTGCGGAATCAGGGCGATGTGGCGGCCGCGTACCCGGCGCAGCTCGCGTTTCGAGGCCTGCAGCAGATCGCGCCCCTGGAACAAGGCCTGGCCCGAGATCTCGACCCGGGCGGTGGTTGGCAGCAGGCGCAGCGCCGACAGCACGGTCACGCTCTTGCCCGAACCGGACTCGCCGACGATGCCGACCGTTTCGCCGGGATAAACTTCGAGGTTGACCCCATCCACGGCCTGCACGGTCTCGCTGCGGGTGGGAAAGCGCACGGCCAGATCACGGATTGCCAGCAACGGTTTGCTCATGTTCAATCCCGCAGATTCGGGTCCAGCGCGTCGCGCAGGCCGTCGCCGAGCAGATTGAAGCTGAACACGGCCAGGAAGATGGCCAGCCCCGGGAACGTCATCAGAAACGGCGCATGGAAGATATAGGTGCGGGCCTCGCCGAGCATGGAGCCCCATTCCGGCGTCGGCGGCTGCACACCGAGCCCGAGGAAGCCGAGCCCGGCGGCAATCAGGATGGTCGTGCCGATGTTGAGCGTCGCATAGACGATGATCGGGGTGAGCGAGTTGGGCAGTACGTGGCGCCACAGGATGATGGCGGAGCGCTCGCCGAAGTTGACCGCCGCCGCCACGTAATCCGTCTCGCGGATGGACAGGGCCTCGGCGCGGGCTATGCGCACGAATTGCGGCAGCACGCCAATGCCGGCGGCAATGGTCACGCTTTGCAGGCCAATGCCCAGTGCCGCCACCAGGATCAGCGCCAGCAGGAACGGGTTGAACGACAGCAGGATATCGGCGCCGCGCTGGATCACCATGTCCGTGGCGCCGCCATAATAGCCGGAAGCCAGGCCGATTGGCACGCCGATCAGAGTCGCGATGCCGACCGCGATGACGCCGATCATCAGGGTATAGCGCCCGCCGTACATGATGCGGGCAAAAACATCGCGGCCCAGGTTGTCGGTGCCCAGCCAATGTTGCCAGGAAGGCGGCAGAAATGCCTGCGACAAATCCTGATTGGTTGGATCGTAGCCAGTCAGCAAAGGCGCGGCGACGGCCAGGAAAACGAACACACCGAGAATGACCAGGCCGACCACGGCGGCCTTGTTGTTGGCAAAGCGGCGCACCAGGCCGGCTGAGCGGATCGGCGCGCCGGCATCATGTGCCATACCCATGCCGCCACCGTTGCCGGCTGCGACGCTCGCCTGTGGCTGTCTGGATTCATCGGGCGGATTCATTGATACAGCTTCACGCGTGGGTCGATCACCGTGTACAGGAGATCGGTGACCAGGTTGACGAGGATGAACATGGCCGCGAACACCAGCACGATACCCTCGACCATCGGGAAGTCCCGCGCTTGGATCGAGGTGATCAGCAGACGGCCGATGCCCGGCCAGGAAAAGATCGTCTCGGTCAACACGGCGCCGCCGAGCACGGTGCCGAACTGCAGGCTGATGACGGTCAGAATCGGGATGAAGGCGTTGTGCAGGGCGTGACGCACGGCGACGATTTCACGCACACCTTTGCCGCGCACCGTGCGGATATAGTCCTGATCCAGGGTTTCCAGCATGGTCGAGCGGGTCATGCGCGAGACGATGGCCATCGAGAACACGCCCAGCGTCACCGACGGCAGCACGTAACTGGCGAGCGTGTCCGCGCCGCTCACCGGCAGCAGCTTGAGCATGACGCCGAAGAAAACGATCAGCAGGATGCCAGTCCAGTACACCGGCATGGAGATGCCCATGACGCCGATCATCGAACCCAGCATATCGGGCCATCGATCCTTGTTCGTGGCCGCCAGTATCCCCAGCGGGATGCCGAAAATCACGCCCAGCAGCGTACCCAGGATCGCCAGCGCAAGCGTGTATGGCAGGCGGCTCGCGATCTCGGACCACACGCTGTTGCCGGTGCGCGCTGAGGTGCCCAGATTGCCGCGGGCGACCTGCTCCAGATAGCGCCAATACTGCACCACCACGGGCCGATCCAGGCCCATGGACTTGTGGATCTTCTCCACCTGTTCGGCGCTGGCCAGCGGCCCGGCGATGACGCGCGCCGGGTTGCCGGGCAACACCTGAAAGGTGAACACGAGCACCGCGATCACCCCCAACAGCGTGATGAAGGCTGCCAGCAGGCGGCGCAACACGTAAGCCAGAAAACCGCTCATCGCATCTCTTCAATTACGGCGGCAACCGTGCAACCGCAAGAACCGGTCACGATGTGCGCCTCGCTCAACCGTTATTTCGGATGCGCATAAATCGTCATGAATTTCTCGTTGGGCTGGTAGGAAATGCCTTCGATGTCGCTGTTATAGGCCAGGATCAGGTTCTGGCTCCACAGCCACAGCCACGGCGCGTCATCCCAGAGTTTCTTTTGAATTTCGCAGTACATCTCGTCGCGCTTGGCCGCATCCAGCTCGCGCCGGGCCTTGGCAAAAAGCTCTTCCACTTCCGGATCGCTGTAGAACGTGCCGTTCAGGCCCTTCGGCGGCCAGCCTTCCTCGGTCAGCATCAGCAGTTGGGTCGGTGCATCCATTGCCGGCGGCGCCCAGCCGAGCATGTACGAGTTCAGCGTGTTTTCCGTGCTGCCGATCAGGGAGATGTAGGAGGCCCAGTCCATGGTCTCCACCTTGACGTCCACATCCACCTTGCGCAGATAGCTGGCAATGGCCTGGGCGGCCTGGTAATCCTGGGTGTAGCGTCCACGCGGGGCGCCCATGGTGATGCTGACACTTTCGACACCGGCCTCAGCCAGCAGCTCCTTGGCCTTGTTCGGATCATAGTCATAGCCGCCCACTTCGCAATAGCCCGGCAGCAGCGCCGCAAACGGCGAGTCCATCCGGTCCACGGCGCTAAACAGCACGTTCTTGATGATCGCCTCCTTGTCCACTGCATAGTTGATGGCCTGGCGCACTTTTTTATCGTCGAACGGTGGCTTGTTGGTGACGAAGGCGACAAAGATGGAACGGTTGCTGGGCGCCTTGAGCACGGTAATGCCATCCTGCTGAGACAGCGACTGCAGGTCACTGACTGGCGGATTCATGATCAGATCGAGCTGGCCGGAAAGCAGGCCGGCTTCAAGCGCGTTGCTTTCTGGCACGATCTTGAATACGACCCGGCTGTAATAAGGCGGCTCGCCCCAGTAATCATCAACCCGCTCGAATACCAGCTGGCTGCCCTGCTGGCGCCTGACCAGCTGGTACGGCCCGGTTCCCACCGGTTGAGTCATGTTGGTATAGGAATTGCCTTCGGCATCCACCGACGCGGGCGACAGCATGGCGGCCACGGTAAAGGCCAGGTTGGGCAGCAGATTCGGCTGCGGATTCCTGAGGTTCAGGCGCACCGTATGCGCATCCACCGCCTCAATGCTTTCTATCACCTGGAATGCGATGCCGATCGGCACCTTCACATCATCGCTGATGAGGCGCCCAAGGCTGAACTTCACTGCCTCGGCATCGAACGGTGTGCCGTCGTGGAACTTCACTCCTTCGCGCAGTTTCAGGGTCAGCGTCTCGCCATCCTCCGACCAAGACCATGATTCGGCCAGTTGCGGCTGCAGCTGGCCATCCTGGTCCAGAGTGAGCAGCGTCTGCAGCTCGTAGTCGAGGACATTCATCACCGTGGTCGTGGTCTGCTGCGCCGGATCCAGCGTATCGAGCGTGATGCCGATGCCAATGGTCATCGTCGCATCCGTGTCATCGGCGGCAATCGTGGCCGGCATCACCAGCAACAACCCCAGGGCAAGCAAGGCAATTTTCGTTAATCTGATTCCTTTCATCAAAATCTCCATTGGCACCGCATTTGTAGAACCTTGTCTGGGAGCGGCTCCCGACAGGTTAAAAACCGATCAAGTGTCTTGCATGAGACTGGCTTTTGGATTGCCGTCACGCCTTCTTATTCAAGATCAGTTGCAAGTCGCTCGAATGTATTGTGTTGCCCGGCGGGTGTCAACATGGCTTGCCTGCAGGCGGCCCAGCAGAAGCAGCTGATCGACAGCCACAATGCACAGCTGCCTGGACGCGGCTTCTGCTGTTTTTTGCCAAACATGAGGCTGAATCAAATTCCAGTGTAATAGCCAAGCGCTGTTTAGGCGACTAATTACCATAATTAATAGTGTTATTCAGCCAAGCCATGCTCCTGGCCATGTAATTACATACCGATAAATTTTTCAGAGAGTCAAACCTAACTCATGGCTTCGCCACTAATGCGGCAATTGCAGGATATATGGACGCCAGCCCTGCCACTGGGTGATTACCCTATGGCCTGCCTGTCAAGAACACGAAAACAGACTCTTGCCCCCTTCAGGAGCCCGCAAACACATGTGTTTACGGCAAGAACGGTTGAATCTTTGCAATCCGCATGGTATTGATCAACTTCATATATTTGTTGCGCCGGCAGGCCTGCACGTGGCAGCCGGTCAAGGAGTTTGACAATGAGCGAAGTACGCTTGGCCGTCGTCTATTACAGTACTTATGGCACCAACCACGCCATGGCCGAGACGGCCGCGGCCGCGGGGCGCGAGGCGGGTGCCGAAGTACGCTTGCGCAAGGCCCGCGAGACCGTGCCCGACGAGATCATCGACAGCCAGCCGGCCTGGCGCGCGCAAGTCGAGCACACCGCCGATATCCAGGAAGCAAGCCCGGACGACATGGTCTGGGCCAATGCCTTTTTCTTCAGTGCGCCGACCCGTTACGGCGTGGTGGCGAGCCAGATGCGCGCCTTCATCGACACGCTCGGGCCGATCTGGCAGGCGGGCAAGCTGCAGGACAAGGCAGTCACGGCCACGACCAGCGCCATGAACATGCACGGCGGGCAGGAATTCACGCTGATCAGCCTGTATGCGACGTTCATGCACTGGGGCTCGATCATCGTGCCGCCTGGCTATACCGACGAGGCCGCATTCGGTGCCGGCGGCAATCCGTATGGCACGAGCACGACCCAGATGGAGGAATCCCTGGACGAAAAAATCCAGGCTGCCGTCAGCTTCCAAAGCAAGCGCCTGGTCGAGTTCGCGGGCAAGCTAGCTGGCTGACGGCGAGCCATGAGCATGGCCCGGCCATGTCCGCGCCTGTTCGTTCCGGGCATCCGCTGCCGCGCCGCGGAAAATCGGTCGGCCGTAGTGTTAACCGTGGCTTCATGGGCGGCCACTACAATGGTTCTACAGGTGACTGGTCGGCACTTGAATTCAAAATCTGCAACGAGGAATCGTGATGAGCAAACAAAAAGTTCTGGCCGTGCTCGGCGCCGGGCCCGGCCTGGGTCGGGCCATTGCCCTGCGCTTTGCGCGCGAGGGTTACGCGGTGGCACTGCTGGCCCGCCATAAGGAAAAGCTGGAATCAATAGCCAGGGAAATCGATGATATTGGCAGCGACAGCCTGGCGGTCGCGGTCGATGGCACGGCTGCCGACTCGGTAAAGAACGCGTTTGCCGAGATACGCGATGGCTTGGGCGATCCTACTGTGCTGGCATACAACGCCGGCATTTTTCAGCTGGGCGGCGTGCTCGAGCTGACACCTGAAACCTTCGAGCAAAGCTGGCGCGTGAACTGCTTCGGCGCCTTCCTGGCCGCACGCGAAGTATTGCCGGCCATGCAAAGCCGGGGCAGCGGCACCATCATCCTGACCGGCGCCACGGCAGCGATGCGTGGCGGCGCCGGGTTTTCCGGAATCGCGGTAGGCAAGTTCGGCCTGCGCGCGCTGGCGCAAAGCATGGCGCGAGAGTTTGGCCCGCAGGGCATTCACGTCGCGCATGCCGTCATCGACGGCCAGATCAACACCGAGCGCGTGCGCGAAATGAACCCCGGACGCGAGGATCACACCTTGCTGGCACCCGCGGCAATCGCCGAGGCTTACTGGCAACTGCACACGCAGGATGCCACGGCCTGGACTCAGGAGCTGGATCTGCGCCCGGCGGTGGAGGAATTCTGATCGCCAGCCACAGCTGCCCGCGGCGAACATGGCTTCCTGGCATCGTTGCTGGTGATAAGATTACGGAAGAGTTCGATAAAACCCGGTAAACGGAGTTGAGCATGGACATCAAGAACGGCTTTGTCGGCGCCATCGGCAACACCCCGCTCATTCGCATCGACTCCTTATCGGCAGCAACCGGCTGCGAGATCCTGGGCAAGGCCGAGTTCATGAATCCTGGCGGCTCGGTCAAGGATCGTGCCGCGCTCGGCATCATCGAGGCGGCCGAGGCCGCCGGCGAGCTGCGCGCCGGCGGCACCGTGGTCGAAGGCACCGCCGGCAATACCGGCATTGGCCTGGCTCATATTTGCAACGCGCGCGGCTATGAATGCGTCATCTACATTCCCGAAACCCAGAGCGAGGAGAAGATGGATCTGCTGCGCGCGCTCGGTGTCGATTTGCGCCCCGTGCCGGCCGTGCCTTATGCCGACGACAATAATTACCAGAAACAGGCGGGCCGTCATGCAGCCGAACTGGACAATGCCATCTGGGCCAACCAGTTCGACAACACCGCCAATCGCGACATGCATTATCGCACCACCGGCGCGGAAATCTGGCAGCAGACCGGCGGCGCAATCGATGCCTTTACCTGCGCCACCGGTACCGGCGGCACGCTGGGCGGCATTGCCTTTGCGCTCAAGGAGCGCAGCGACCAGGTGCAAATCGTGCTCGCCGACCCGGCGGGCAGCGCGTTGTATCATTATGTCAAGCACGGCGAGCCCAAGGTCATTGGCGACGGCTCCGTGTCCGAGGGCATCGGCACCTCGCGCGTGACCGCCAACATGCAAGGGGTGCCGGTGGACGACGCGCTCATGATCGAAGACAGCGACGCCATTCCCATGGTTTACCACCTGCTGCAAAAGGAAGGCCTGTTCGTCGGCGCCTCCACCGGAATCAACGTCTGCGCCGCGGTGGAACTCGCGCGCCAGCTCGGCCCCGGCCACACCATCGTCACCATTCTCTGCGACCTGGGCCGCACCTACATGTCGCGCCTGTTCAATGCACAGTGGCTGCAGGAAAAAGGGCTTTATGAAGCAGTTAAAGGAATACAATAGAAACATGATATATTCTATTGAATTTTCAAATCCTTAATAAAGATTATCCATTCCGGCAGTCGTCGCTACACTCATGCAAGCCACAAGCAGCAACAACCTTCGCCGCGCTCGCTTCAAGCTGCCTGCAGACAGAGTCCGTGGCCTGGTGGGCCGCCGCAGCAATATGCGCGGTGCGGTGCAATGCGCCAAGCATGCCGGCCTGATCATATTGGCTGGTGCGCTGGTCGCGCTCACACCTGGCGCCTGGGCCATAGTCCCCATGCTCCTGCTGGGCATCACGCTGGTGTCGCTGTTCGCGCCGCTGCACGAGGCCAGCCACCAGACGGTGTTTCGCAACCGCCGAGCCAATAAGGTGCTGGCCATGATTGGCGGTCTCGTGCTGTGCCTGCCGCCGATCTGGTTTCGCCATTATCATCTGGCCCATCATCAACACACGCAGGATCCGCAGCGCGATCCGGAGCTGGCGACACCGAAGCCGGCAACGCTGGCGCAATATCTGTGGGTGATTTCCGGCCTGCCCTACTGGGCCAGCGCAATCACGAACCTGCTTGCCCTGGCGCGCGGCAAAACCGGCGCCATGCCTTATTTACCGACACGCAAACGAGTTGCAGCCATGCGTGAAGCCCGCGCTTTCATCGCCGGTTATGCGCCGGCAATCCTGTGCGGCGTGGTCCTGACCACGGCCAC
>Ga0079226_10004015_pt1 | contig 11257 bp, 19 predicted proteins | sample Poulit2014_FD_76345 | JGI IMG/M metagenome (GOLD analysis project Ga0079226, IMG submission 76345) | Agricultural soil microbial communities from Georgia to study Nitrogen management - Poultry litter 2014 | ecosystem: Environmental > Terrestrial > Soil > Agricultural land | place: USA: Georgia...
CCCGTTGACCAGGAAATGCCCGTGGCTGACAAGCTGCCGCGCCTGTCGCCTGGTGCGTGCGATTCCCGCGCGGTAGACCACGTTGTCCAACCGCGCCTCGAGAATCTGCAGCAGGTTCTCGCCGGTCTTCCCGGCGCGCCGGTTCGCCGTCTCGTAGTAACGCTTGAACTGACGCTCCAGCACACCATAGGTGTGCCGTGCCTTCTGCTTCTCCTGCAACTGCAGCAGGTACTCGGTCTCCTTGACCCGGCCACGGCCGTGCTGGCCCGGCGGGAAGGGACGACGCTCGAAAGCCTGATCTCCACCGACGAGATCCGTCTTCAGCCGGCGAGACTTACGTGTGGCAGGGCCGGTGTAACGAGCCATGGTTCCTACTCCTTCCCGTCTTCCTTAGACCCTGCGCCGCTTCGGCGGCCTGCAGCCGTTGTGCGGTTGTGGGGTGACGTCCTGGATGGTGCCGACTTCGAGGCCGGCGGCCTGCAGTGAACGAATCGCGGTCTCTCGCCCGGATCCCGGGCCCTTCACGAACACGTCAACCTTCTTCATGCCGTGTTCGGTGGCCTGCCGTGCAGCGTTCTCGGCAGCCATCTGCGCCGCGTACGGCGTGGACTTACGAGAACCCTTGAAACCGACGTGGCCGGAAGACGCCCACGAGATCACGGCACCGAGCGGATCCGTGATCGAGACGATTGTGTTGTTGAACGTACTCTTGATGTGCGCATGCCCATGCGCTACATTCTTCTTCTCCTTGCGGCGAACCTTCTTGGTTCCAGCCGCCCGAGTCTTCGGTGGCATATAACCGTTCTCCTTGAACTACCGCGAGTTGTGGCCGTGCTCCATTACCGCCTGCCACTGCCTGCCATGTACGACCGAGCCTGCGTCGGTGTACAGCCTGCGCAGCGCCAACGGGCGGGCATAGAGCGAACCAGGCGTCGCACCGACGGGCCCACCCCGTCGCGATCCGCCTGCGACTCGACGCACACGCCTCGATCGGCCAGTCACTTCCTGGCGCCCTTCTTCTTACCCGCAACCGTCTTCTTCGGACCCTTACGAGTGCGGGCATTGGTCTTGGTCTGTTGACCGCGCACCGGCAGGTTCTTCCGCCAGCGCAACCCTTCGTAACTGCCGATCTCTATCTTGCGTCGGATATCGGCGTTGACCTCGCGGCGGAGATCGCCTTCCACACTGAAGTTCTCTTCGATGTAGTCCTGCAGGTTCCGCAGGTCATCGTCGCCGAGTTCGGATACCCGGGTGGCACCGTCGAAACCGGTCGCGGTGAGAATGCCGCGGGACCGGGTCCGGCCGACACCGTAGATATACGTCAGCGCGACCTCGAGCCGCTTGTCCCGCGGCAGGTCGACGCCAGCGAGTCGAGCCATTGGCTATGTACTCCTTGATCAATTGTCTTCAGGTTTGCGCCCTATCCGTACCGGGGCCGACTCGCTTGTCGTTCCCACCGCTTGCGCGGCGAGCGCCCCGGCCTCGGCCTGAAGTCCGAGGGCGGGTCAGGCTCCGTGCCCGACAGGAATAGGGCGGCTGCATTGTTGTCACAGTCCTGTCAAACCACTGCGACCGCCAAGTACTCAGCGGGGCGTCAGCCCTGCCGTTGTTTGTGCCGACCGTTGTTGCAGATCACACGGACCTGCCCCTGTCGGCGAACAATCTGGCACTTGTCGCAGATACGCTTGACGCTCGGCTTGACCTTCACGTCTGCTGCTCCTGCTCTGTGTAGTGTTGGGTGTCGTCCCGGCTACACGCACACACTCACTTGTAGCGATACACGATCCGCCCGCGCGACAAGTCGTACGGAGAAAGCTCCACTACCACCTTGTCCTCGGGAAGAATACGGATGTAGTGCTGCCGCATCTTGCCACTGATGTGTGCAAGAACCTTGTGACCGTTCTCCAACTCGATGCGGAACATCGCGTTGGGAAGCGGTTCGATTACGCGGCCTTCGACCTCGATGGCCCCGTCCTTCTTGCCCATGTCCTCCGCATTTCGTAAGTCGACCCAGTATGCGCTGGATAATCCCATCGCAGCCTGGTTGCGCGGTGCGTGCCCGTCCGGGCCGTTCCGGCACACACGTCACCCCGAGACCAAGCGCCCAGCATTATCGGACACAGTCCACGCGTGACAGGTATGCCAATCGCTGAGTATACGCTGTTGAAATCAACCGATACTCGTGGGGGCAACGCTGCCCGACCGCACACCTATTCCGGCAGCGCGGTCAGTATCCACGGCCCCTCCGCAGTAATCGCCACCGTGTGCTCCCAGTGCGCCGCACGAGAGCCATCCGCGGTCACCACTGTCCAACCGTCACTGAGTTCGACAGGCTCTGCAGAACCCGAGGTAAGCATCGGCTCGATCGCCAACGCCATTCCTTCCCGCAACCGCGGCCCCTTGCCGGCAGGGCCCACATTCGGCACGAAAGGTTCCATGTGCATACTGGTACCGATCCCGTGACCACCGTACTCCGTGATCAGACCGTACGACCGCCCATCAGCGTCACCACACTGCCTCGCCGCAGTCTCCACCGCATACGAAACGTCGGTCAACCGGACTCCCGGACTCGCCGCCTCGATTCCGGCGAACATACTCGCCCTGGTCGCCAACGACAGATCTCGATCGAGCTCACTGACCGTACCGATCGGCAGTGTGACCGCCGCGTCCCCGTGCCACCCCGCCAGGATCGCCCCGCAGTCGACCGACAGCAAATCTCCGGAAGCCAACACGGTGTGTGCGGACGGAATCCCGTGCACGATCTGTTCGTTCACCGACACACAGATCGATCCGGGGAAACCATGATACCCCTTGAACGACGGTACCGCGCCTGCTGAGGTGATCGTCTCTTCTGCGAGCTCGTCCAACTGTGCTGTACTGACGCCCGGTCGGGCAGCCTGTTCCACCGCAGCGAGCGTGCGTGCCACGAGCGCCCCGGCCGCACGCATCGCTTCGAACTCCCCCGCGGTCTTCAACTCGATTCGTCGAGCACTCAGTTGGGACCGCACCTGTTCCCGGATCCCGCTCATCCGCGCCCGGGAAGAGCCGCCATGACCCGCTCCGCGACTTCCTCCACCGACCCGAGGCCGGAGACCGTCACCAGCCGATCAGCGTAGTAATCGAGCAACGGCGCCGTCTCCGAGAGGTAGACCTGCTGCCTGCGCCGAATAACGTCTTCGGTGTCATCCGTCCGGCCACGCGCCATCAACCGCTCCACGAGCTCGTCCTCGGAGACGTCCAACTGGATTACCGCGTCCAACTGCGTCCCCTGCTCTTGGAGCATGTCCCGTAACACGTCCGCCTGAGCCGTGTTACGCGGGAAACCGTCAAGCAGGAAACCGGCACTCGCATCGGAGGACTGCAACCGCTGCCGCACCATTTGGTTCGTCACGGAATCCGGAACGAGTTCACCGGCATCCATGTAGCTCTTGGCTTCCTTGCCAAGCGGCGTCTGCTCGTTCACGTGTTCACGGAACAGGTCACCGGTGGAAATGTGTGGCACTCCCAACCGCTCGGACAGTGCAACGGCCTGCGTACCCTTGCCTGCTCCGGGCGGCCCAACGAGTATTACGCGCGTCATCGGAGGAACCCTTCATAGTTGCGCTGCATGAGCTGACTCTCGATCTGCTTCACCGTGTCGAGGCCGACGCCAACCATAATCAACACGGCAGCGCCACCGAACGGGAAGTTCTGGATACCCTGCGCGCCCTCACCACCACTGGACAGCGCCAGGAAGAAGTTCGGCAGGATGGCGATAATGCCCAGGTACACCGAGCCGGGCAGGGTGATCCTGCTCAGGACGTAACTCAGATACTCGGCGGTCGGACGCCCCGGTCTGATACCGGGAATGAAACCGCCGAACTTCTTCATGTCATCGGCACGATCATTCACCGGGAACTGGATCGACACGTAAAAGTACGTGAAGAATATGATCAGGGCGAAGTACAGCAGCATGTGCACCCAGCTGGAGGGGTCCACGATGTAGTTCTGCAGGAACCGCTGCCAGCCGGTTCCACCCTCTGTCTCTCCCACGAGTTGGCTGACCAGCCGCGGAAGGTACAACAACGACGTCCCGAAGATCACCGGAATGACGCCTGCCTGGTTCACCTTGATCGGTAGATAGGTGGACGTGCCGCCATACATCCGTCTACCGATCATGCGCTTCGCATACTGTACCGGGATGCGCCGCTGCCCCTGCTCGACGAAGATGACGCTGACCACGATCGCGACGGCGAGCAGGCACACGAAACCGAACACTGCGCCACCCTGGCTCGCCAGGATGTTACCGCCCGCTCCCGGAATCCGCGCCGCGATGTTGAGGAAGATCAGGATCGACATGCCGTTGCCGATCCCACGCTCGCTGATCAGCTCACCCATCCACATGATGAGTGTCGTACCCGCGGTCATGCTCAGCACGATCAGTGCAACGGAGAACACGCTGTCGTCCGGGATGACGGGCTCCGTGCAGCCCTGAAAGAGTTGACCTCGATTGGCCATCGCGACGACACCGGTCGCTTGCAGCAACGCCAGCGCAACCGTCAGATAGCGGGTGTACTGAGTAAGTTTCGCTTCGCCCTGCTGGCCTTCCTTCTTGAGTTCATCGAACCGTGGAATCACCACACGCAGGAGCTGCATGATGATGCTCGCCGTGATGTACGGCATCACACCGGTCGCAAAGATCGACAGCTGTAACAGCGCCCCACCGCTGAACAGGTTCAGTAACGAGAATACCCCGGACTGCTCGACCTGCTGCTGACAAGCCTGCACATTGGCGAAGGAAACCCCCGGCGCAGGGATCGAAGTGCCAAGCCGGTACAGGGCGACAATCCCCAGCACAAACAGGATCTTCTTGCGCAGGTCCGGCGTCGCTAGGGCCGATCGGAAGGCGCTAAGCACGCGGGGGACCTCCTCGGCATCGCCGATGCTCGTACCGGCGAACAGCTTGGCCGACCCGTGGGCCGGCAGGAAACGTAACTATGACCGACGCGGCAACCCTGTCGAACGACCGTGTTCGACGGACCCCGTCAGATGCGTCATGACTCTAACAGTCACAACCCCCTCGGCGGCAGGCCCGCCCGGCATTCTTCACGGGCGGGCCAGGGCACGTCTCTACTGCTGTGCAGAGACCGAACCACCAGCCGCCTCGAGCTTCTCACGCGCCCCCGTCGAGAACTTGTTCGCGGTCACGTCGAGTTTGATGCCGTTCACGTCACCACCGCCGAGGATCTTGACCTGCTCACCCTTCTTGGCCAAGCCGCTCGACGTCAACTCGGTCGGACCGACAGTTCCGCCCTGCGGGAACGCCGCAGCGATATCGCCCACATTGACTGCCTGGTACTCCACCCGTGCCGGATTCTTGAAACCACGCAATTTCGGCAGCCGCATGTGCAGTGGCAGCTGACCGCCCTCGAAACCAGCCGGAACATTCTTCCGCGCACCGGTGCCCTTCATGCCGCGCCCGGCAGTCTTGCCCTTGGTGGCTTCGCCGCGGCCGACCCGTTGCTTGTCGGTCTTCGCACCCGGAGCGGGACGCTAGTGGTGAATCTTGATAGCCACCTGATCACACCTCCTCGACTGTCACGAGGTAACGTACCTTGTGGACGAGGCCCCGAACATCCGGAGTGTCCTCGCGCACGACCGACTGCCGGATCTTACGCAGTCCCAGCGTTTGCAGGGTACTACGGTGACTCGGATTTGTGCCGATCTTGCTCTTCACCTGGGTAATTCTCAACTGTGCCATGTCAGGCCTCCTGCCCGGCACGCTGCCGCAACATCCGCGCCGTCGCGACATCCTCGAGCGGCTTGCCCCGACGAGCGGCTACCTCTTCCGGACGCTGCAACGACCGCAAGCCAGCGGCCGTGGCATGCACAATGTTGAGCGGATTGTCACTGCCGAGCGACTTGGTGAGCACATCGTGCACACCCGCGCACTCGAGGACCGCACGCACCGGTCCACCCGCGATCACACCCGTACCCGGGCTCGCGGGACGCAACAACACCACGCCCGCAGCGGCCTCACCCTGCACACTGTGCGGAATACTGCCCGCAATGCGCGGCACACGGAAGAAGTTCTTCTTCGCTTCCTCAACGCCCTTCGCGATCGCGGAGGGCACCTCCTTGGCCTTGCCGTAGCCAACGCCGACCTGTCCGTCACCGTCACCGACGACGACCAGGGCCGTGAAGCTGAAACGCCGACCGCCCTGAACAACCTTGGCCACGCGGTTGATTGCTACGACACGCTCGAGATGCGGGGTCTTCTCCTGGGCCGCCCCGCCACGGCCACTGTCCTTGCGGTCCCTGCGGTCCTTGCCGCCGCCGCGTTCACGCTCGCCGGACGACCCGCTCTGCTGACCGCCGGATTGCCGTGTACGTCCCGGCATCAGGCTTTCCTTCCATTCATTCGCAACTGCTTGTGCTGTGCCATTCAGAACTCCAACCCCGCTTCGCGGGCAGCGTCCGCCAGCGCAGCGATACGACCGTGATACTTGTTACCACCGCGGTCGAACACCACACGGCTCACGCCGGCCGCTCGTGCTCGGGAGCCTGCCAGCTCACCGACCTTGGTGGCCTTGGCCTTCTTGTCGCCGGTCAGGGCACGGACGTCGGATTCCATACTGGTTGCCGACACCATGGTGTGTCCCGCCCAGTCGTCGACGAACTGTACGGTGATGTGCCGTGACGACCGCGTCACGACCATCCGTGGCCGTGCTGCAGTACCAGTTACCCGCTTGCGTACCCGGGCGTGCTTGCGCGAGCGGGCCGCCCGGCGCTTCGTCGAGACGTCCTTGCCGATCGGGCGATGTTCCTTCGCCGCCGTAGCCGTTTCGCTCATGATCACTTACCCGTCTTTCCGACCTTGCGGCGGATCCGCTCACCCTCGTAGTAAACGCCCTTGCCCTTGTACGGATCGGGACGCTTCAACTTCCGAATGACCGCTGCCGTCTGGCCGACCTGCTGCTTGTCGATACCTTTCACGGAGAACTTCGTGGCGCTCTCGACCGTGAAGGTCACTCCCTGCGGCGCGGAGATCGTCACCGGGTGGCTGAAACCCAGCGAGAACTCCAGGTCGTCTCCCTTCGACTGCACCCGGTAACCGACGCCATTGATCTCCATACGTTTCTCGTACCCGTCGGTGACGCCGACTACGAGGTTGTTGACCAGCGTCCGGGTGAGACCGTGCAGCGAACGGTTCTGTCGCTCGTCGTCGGGCCGGGTCACCACGAGCGCACCATCCTCGTCGTGGGCGACCCTGATCGGCTCAGGGACCGTGTGTTGCAGCGTGCCCTTCGGCCCCTCGACACTGATCTGTTGACCATCGATGGTCGCCTCGGCCCCGTCGGGGACACTGATCGGGCGCTTTCCGATACGTGACATTGTCGTTGTCCCCCTTTCCTCACCAAACGTAGGCGAGGACTTCGCCGCCCACGCCATTGGTCTTGGCCTGTCGGTCCGTCTGCAGCCCCGACGATGTCGAGATGATCGCAACGCCGAGACCGTTCAGCACTTTCGGCAGCTCGGTCGACTTGGCATACACCCGCAGGCCGGGCCTGGAGACCCGCCGCAGACCAGCCAGGCTGCGTTCCCGGTTCTGACCGTATTTCAGCTCGACGACCAGGCTCTTGTGCTTCTCCCCTGGCTCATCGTGATAACCACTGATGTAGCCCTCACGCTTGAGAATGTCGGCAATGTTGGCCTTGATCTTGGAATGCGGCAACACAACGGTGTCGTGGTAGGCCGAGCTCGCGTTCCGCAGACGAGTCAAAAAGTCTGCGATCGGGTCGGTCATCGTCATGGTGACCTATCAACCTTTCTCGCCCTGGTTCCCGCCGTAGCGACGACGGGCCTGTGGCGAACTCGGAATGGTGCTGTCTGATTACCAGCTCGATTTGCTGATTCCTGGCAATTGCCCGGCGTGCGCCATTTCCCGCAGGCAGATGCGGCACAGTCCGAACTTGCGGTACACCGACCGGGGACGTCCACACCGTTGGCAGCGGGTGTACCCACGCACCTTGAACTTCGGCTGCTTCGCGGCCTTGGCAATCAGTGACTTCTTGGCCATGGCTCACTGCTCCTTGAACGGAAAGCCGAGCTTACGCAGCAACTCGCGACCTTCCTCGTCGTTGGTGGCTGTAGTAACGACCGTGACGTTCATACCCCGCGTGCGGTCGATCGAGTCCGGATTGATCTCGTGGAACATCGACTGCTCGGTGAGTCCGAACGTGTAGTTGCCGTGGCCATCGAACTGTTTCGGCGACAGCCCGCGGAAATCACGAATACGCGGCAACGAGATCGTCAACAACCGGTCGAGGAACTCCCACATCCGGCGGCCGCGCAGCGTGGTCCGTACACCGATCGGCATGCCCTCACGCAGTTTGAACTGCGAGACCGACTTACGAGCCCTGCGGACCTCTGGCTTCTGCCCCGTGATCGCGGCAAGATCCCTGACCGCGCCGTCGATCAGCTTGCTGTCACGCGCGGCATCTCCGAGTCCCATGTTCAGTACGACCTTGGTCAGGCCCGGCACCTGGTGCGGGTTACTGTGACCGAACTGCTCACGTAGCTCGCCGGCGATCTCCTCGCGGTAACGGGTACGCAGACGTGGCGCGGGCAGCGCCTGACTCTGCTCTGTGCTTGGTGCGGTCATCAAATATCCTTCCCGCTCCTACGGGAGATACGAACCTTCTTGCCGTCCTCGTCGAACCGGTAGCCCACCCGGGTGGCCTTACCATCGGAGTCGACGACCTGGACGTTCGACACGTCGATCGGCGCCTCCTGCGTAATGATGCCGCCCGACTCGGCCCCGCGTTGTCCCTGCGTAACCCTGGTGTGCTTCTTGATCCGGTTCACGCCCTCGACCAACACGCGGCCACGTTGCGGGTAGGCCTGAATTACCTTGCCCTTGGCACCCTTGTCCTTGCCCGAGGTGACAAGAACCGTGTCGCCCTTCTTGATTTTCACGATTACAACACCTCCGGCGCGAGCGAGATGATCTTCATGAACTTCCGATCGCGCAGTTCCCGGCCGACCGGACCGAAGATGCGGGTACCGCGAGGTCCGTAATCGTTCTTGATGAGTACGGCGGCGTTCTCGTCGAACTTGATGTAGGAGCCGTCGGGTCGACGCTTCTCCTTCGCCGTACGAACGATGACAGCCTTCACCAAATCGCCACGCCTCACGTTGGCTGCCGGGATGGCCTCTTTGACGGTGCCGACAACAACGTCGCCGACACTCGCATAGCGCCGACCCGAGCCGCCGAGTACGCGGATGGTCAAGATCTCCTTGGCACCCGTGTTGTCGGCGACTCGCAGTCGCGACTCCTGCTGGATCACGTCAACTCCTGTATGTCTCGCCGGTTCTCGGTCACGTTCTCGCGTGGGGACCAAGCCTTGCGGAACGAATGGGCCGCAGCCCGTCTACTACTTGGCCTTCTGCACAATGCGCACCAAGCGCCAACGCTTGGTGGCCGACGTCGGGCGCGTCTCCATCAGCAACACCCGGTCGCCCGGCCCCGCGCTGTTTTCCTCGTCATGCGCCTTGACCCGTACGGTCCGACGCATGATCTTGGAGTAGCGGCGGTGCTGCTTGCGGTCCTCCAGCTCCACCACAACCGTCTTGGCCATCTTGTCCGAGACGACGTAGCCCTCACGAACCTTACGGTAGTTACGGCCCGCGCCAACCTTCTGCACTGGTTGGGTTGCGAGCGACTCCGCAGCTTCGCTGGTGAGCGGGGCCTCGGTGCGCTCTTCAGTACTCTCGCTCATCACGCGGCACCCTCTTCACTGTCCACATTCTCTCCGTCGGGCGACAACGACAACCCGAGTTCCCGCTCACGCATGATCGTGTAAATCCGCGCGATATTCTTACGAACGGTACGCAGCCGCCGATTGTTGTCGAGTTGACCCGTGGCCATCTGGAAACGAAGGTTGAACAGCTCTTCCTTGCTTTCCTTGAGCCGCAGCACGAGCTCCTCCGCGGTGAGTTCGCGCAGCTCCGCAGCGGCGACACCAGCGGTATTCGCCATCAGAAATCACCGCCTTCACGGTTCACGATCCGGCACTTCATCGGCAGTTTGTGAATCGCACGACGCATCGCCTCGTGCGCCTGGTCCTCACTCGGGAAGCTCATCTCGAAAACGACCTTGCCCGGCTTCACGTTCGCGACCCACCACTCCGGTGAACCCTTACCGGAGCCCATCCGGGTCTCCTGCGGCTTCTTGGTCAACGGCCGATCCGGGAAAATATTGATCCAGATCTTACCGCCACGTTTGACGTGCCGAGTCATTGCGATACGAGCCGATTCGATCTGTCGATTGGTGACATACGCCTGCTCGAGCGCCTGGATACCGTAATCACCGAAACTGACCTTGGTGGCACCCTTCGCCGCGCCCGAACGCTTCGGAGCGTGCGATTTCCGGTACTGGACCTTGCGTGGGAACAGCATGTCTCAGCCCTCCGATTTCTCATCCGCATGCGGCGAGGCCACCTCGGGCGCATGGCTGATGGCGACTTCGTCATCGGATTTCGGGCCGCCACCGGCACCCTCTTCCGACTGCTGTCCACCACCCGCAGTTTCCTCATTGGAACGGGCCCGACCGGTTTCCGTGGACGTGGAAGTCGTTCCGGATGCGCCGGAGCGGCGTCCCCTCGAGGACCGCTCCTTGCGTGAGCCACGGTTCTGCTGTTGCTGCTGTTCCGCAGCGGCCTCGGCATCGCGCTGTTCCTTGGCCTTGAGGCCACCGACGACATCGCCCTTGTAGATCCAGACCTTCACCCCGATCCGGCCGAAGGTCGTCTTGGCTTCGAAGAATCCGTAATCGATGTCGGCGCGCAACGTGTGCAGCGGTACCCGGCCATCACGGTAGTGCTCGGTCCGAGACATCTCGGCACCGCCGAGCCTGCCCGAGCACTGTACGCGAATGCCCTTGACCTGCGGTGAACGCATCGAGGTCTGCAACGCCTTCCGCATCGCGCGACGGAACGCCACACGGTTGGTCAGCTGCTCAGCAATCCCCTGCGCCACCAGCTGCGCGTCGGATTCGGTGTTTTTCACCTCAAGAATGTTGAGCTGCACCTGTTTGCCGGTGAGCTTCTCGAGCTTGCCACGAAGCCGATCGGCCTCGGCACCACGCCGACCGATCACGATACCCGGACGAGCGGTGTGAATGTCGATGCGAACCCGTTCACGGGTCCGCTCGATTTCCACCTTGGAAATACCCGCACGCTCCATGCCCGTGGACAGGAGCTTGCGGATCTTCACG
>Ga0079226_10004016_pt1 | contig 11255 bp, 7 predicted proteins | sample Poulit2014_FD_76345 | JGI IMG/M metagenome (GOLD analysis project Ga0079226, IMG submission 76345) | Agricultural soil microbial communities from Georgia to study Nitrogen management - Poultry litter 2014 | ecosystem: Environmental > Terrestrial > Soil > Agricultural land | place: USA: Georgia...
AACATCTGCATAACCGCCATCTACAATTTCAATGTCTTCACCTTTCCCCAAAAATGTACCCCACATTGGATCCATTAAATCAGCATCAACAGCATTTTCATACAAGAATGAGTTAAATATTCCCTCAAATGGTGCTTCTGACACTAATGCTACATTAAGTGTCCCACCAACTGTTTCTCCTTCTCTTTCTATCAGGTCTGTATAAGGTAGTTCTATATCTCCTACCATTACCTTCTCTTCTGCTTTATCTTCAACCTCACCATTATCTTCAACTTCTACATTGTCCTCACCATCTGTATCTGTCTTTGGTGTCTCACTACCACCACATGCTGTTAACAGCAATGCAAATACTAGCATTAATGGAACTCCAACTTTCCAAATTCTTTTCATTTTTATTCCTCCCTTTTTATTATCCTAATCTTTGCTTTGCGTCAGATGCCCTTCTAAAGGCCTGCCCGACGTAATTTATACACAACATCATTACTAATATTAATAATGATGCAGGTAGCCATAGCCATAATTTCCCTGACATTGCACCTGGAGTTCTAGCATAGGAAACTAAAGTTCCTAATGAAGGTGTAGCTGGAGGTAAACCAAATCCTAAAAAGGACAAACCAGTCTCAATGCCAATATTACCAGCAAAACTTAATATTAAATCAACAATAATAATAGAGCTAATATTTGGTAAAATCCCACCATACATAATTCTAATATCATTTGTCCCCATTATCTTGGAAGCATTTACATAGTCTTTTCTACCTTCTGATAATGATTTACTCCTTACTAGTCTAGTCATACGTACCCAATAAAATATACTCATGATAAATACAAAATGCCACATGGTATATTTAGGAATAACTACTACAAAAGTAATTATGAGGAGGGTAGTAGGCAATACAGATATAAAGTCAGCTATTCTCATTATTATATTATCAACTTTTCCTCCATAAAATCCTACAAGCAGTCCAATTATCATGCCTATTCCTGATGTTAATAAGGTAACAGCAAACCCTATTATAATTGAGTTTCTACCACCTATTAATAATTGTCCTACTATAGACCTACCACCTATATCTGCCCCTAAAATAAAATCTTTTCCTGGTTCTGCATATTTAGATTTTAAATTGATTTTCATAACCTCATCTTGGTTTAATATAGCTGAACCAATCAATACAGTAGCAAATATAGCGATTAATAAAATCAAACAAATTGTAGCTAGTTTATCCATCTTAAACTCTCTTTTCAAGACTTTCCAAAAAGATGGAATATGACTTAGTTCTTTTAAAGTTTCCTCATCTATTCTAGAGGCAACATTTTTTACATCAATTTCTCTTTCTCTCATAATTGTTACCTCCTTTTAATCAATTCTTATTCTTGGATCTACAATAGCCATTATTATATCTGACAATAAACTACCTAATAAAGTTAAAAATCCAAATAATAGAACCAAGGCATTCATCACTGAATAATCTCTAGCATTAATTGATGTAATAAATAACTCTCCCATTCCAGGATAACTAAATATAGTTTCGATAAAAACCGAACCACTTAAAAGTCCAGTTATTGTAAATCCAAAAAATGCTGCTATAGGTAATAGTGAGTTTCTAAATATATGATTAGTGTAGACTTTATTGGTAGGTATTCCTTTACTTCTAGCTGTCTTTACATAATCTTGACTCTTAGCATCAATTACCTCATTTCTAAGATATTGTATAGTTGTTGTAGTTCCTAAAATCGCCGCTGTAATCGCAGGTAAGATCATATGATATAATTTACTACGATAATAGGCTAATGTTCCCTTTACTACTCCTAATTCGACAGATCCTGTGGTAGGAAACCATTGTAACCTATATCCAAATATTAATAAAAATAATAATCCTAAGACAAATGTGGGTATAGCAAAGCTGATAAAGTTATATATGATTACACCTTTATCAAAAGTTGAATTTTGATATCGCCCAGCATATATTCCTAAGGGTACAGCTATTAAATATGTTAGAATTAAAGTTAATAAGGATAAACCTATAGTATTTAGAGCTCTATCTCCAATTAAGTCAGCAACAGGGACTTTATGCGTGTATGATTTTCCAAAATCTCTGTCCCTAAATATCCTTACAATCCAATTTTTATATTGTATATGAATTGGTTCGTTTAATCCTTCCTTTTCTCTAATCTCCTCTATAACTTGAGGATCCATATCTGGAGTTATTAACCCTGTGAAAGGATCTCCTGGCATTAATTGTCCAAATACAAAAACTATTACACTCAATATAACTAATTGAGGTATCATTAATAGTACTCTACGTAATACTGTTTTCCACATTGTTAACATCCTCCTTATTCCCTATTGCCACATGGTGAGTATCAGAAATTTGAACTAAGTCAAAAACTTTACCATTTTCATCATAAAATAGATGTTCATTTTCTAGAAATTCTTGCTCAACTCTGATTCTATTTTCTCGAATTTCCTCTCTATTTTTAGTATCAATTTCTGGTATAGCTGCAATTAATCTTTTAGTATAAATATGTTGAGGATTATCATATATATCATCCCTAGTCCCTGTTTCTACAAATCTTCCCTTATGCATGATATAGATATAATCACACATATATTTTACTACACCTAAATCATGGGCTATAAAAAGATAACTCAGATCAAAATCTTTTTGTATTTCTTTCAAGAAATTTAAAACCTGTGCTTGAACAGATAAATCAAGTGCAGAAACTGGTTCATCAGCAACAATAAGTTTTGGATTTAATGATACAGCTCTTGCTACTCCTATCCTTTGTCTTTGTCCTCCTGAAAATTCATGAGGATATTTATATAAAGAATCTAGTGGTATTCCTACTATGTCTAATAATTCTATAATTCTTTCTAATTCTTCTCGTTTATTTAATTTTTCATAATTTCTAATAGGTTCAGCTATAATATCTCTAATTCTCTTTTTAGGATCTAAACTTGATAAGACATCTTGAAACATCATTTGGACTTCTTTATTATATCCTAATTTCTTCCTACGTCGCTTTGTATTTACCTGTTCTCCATTATATAAAATTCTTCCATCTGTTGGTTCCTCTAAACCTACTATAGCTTTTCCAATAGTAGATTTCCCAGAGCCTGATTCTCCTATAAGTCCATAAGTTTTTCCTTTGCCAATTGATAAGCTAATATCATCAACTGCATAAACATAGTCTTGGATAGTATTAAAAAATCCACCTCTAATAGGAAAATGTACTTTTAAATTCTTTATCTCTAAGAAACTCATTTAACCCCCTCCTTCATCCTTAAAGTTAAAATGCTCCCAGCAAGTACATCTTACAAGGTGATTGTCTTTAACTTCATGGAGTTTCGGATTTTCCTCATGTTTTGATTCTGAGATCCATGGAATTCTTGGTGCAAAACGGCATCCATTTCTAGGTAATTCCTGTAATGATGGTACCTTGCCTTCAATAACATGTAAACTTTCATCCATTAAATCAGTTTGTGGTATTGACTGTAATAAAGACCTAGTATAAGGATGTAGAGGATTATTAAAAAGTTCTCCAGCTTCGGCAATTTCTACAAATTGTCCAGCATACATTACAGCCACTCTATCTGCCATCTGGGCTACTACACCTAAATCATGAGTAATAAATATAATTCCAGCACTAATTTCATCCTGAAGTTCTGATAATAGGTCTAGTATCTGAGCCTGTATTGTAACATCTAAAGCAGTAGTTGGTTCATCTGCTATTATAATATTTGGTTTAGAAGAAAGGGCGATAGCTATCAGAACTCTTTGACGCATACCTCCTGATAACTCATGTGGAAATTGATTAGCAGTCCTTTTAGGATTAACTATCCCTACTTGATCTAGTAGTTCTAACACTTTTTTGTTTCTTTCTTCCTTATTTAAATTAGTATGATAGATTAATGATTCTTCTATTTGTTTTCCTATCTTTTGTAACGGATTTAAAGATGCTAAAGGGTCTTGGAATATAAATCCAATTTCACTTCCTCTAATCTTATTAAATTCCTTCTCAGAATATTCCACAACATTTTTACCATTGTATGATATTTCTCCAGTCACCCTAGTATTATTCCTATCATGTAGACCTACTATAGAATTAGCAATAGTACTTTTCCCACACCCGGATTCGCCTACTATTGCTAATAATTCATTTTTATATAAGGAGAATGATACTCCGTCAACTGCATCAAAGTACTTATCTTTAAATCTAAAACCTGTGTGTAAATTACTAACCTCTAAAATTTTCTCATCTCTCATTTCCCACATCCTCTCTTAGATTAATATTTTTAAATAATTATACTATCTATATTAATTTCATCTATACTCTATTACAGTTTTTATATATCCTAATATAAAAACATTAGACTTTTCTCTATTAATATATTAATGTGGGCTGTCTTATATACCAATATTATTAATACATTAATAATAAAAAGTCTTATGATATACTTAAATCTCCTATCACAAATACTATCGAGCCACAATAATAAGATATAAAAAAACCTCATCAATTGATGAGGCTTTTTTTATATCTTATTCCATATTGTTCTTGCTAGAGTTCTTATTTCTCCACTTTCTTTGTTTACTATTTTATGATTAAAAACTACTTTATCCTCTGAGTAAGTTCCTTCATCTCTATGAGATAGAACTGTCTCTCCATATATTGATTCTTGTTTATAAATAATTTCAAATTCATTTAAAAAATACCCTTCTTCAAAATTAACTGGTATAGTTTCTAATATCCATTCTAAATAATTAGAATTATTTACATGATTATTATAATCTATATCTGATTTTCTAATATAGAGATCTATAGTGTCTTCTATTTCTAAGACCTCTTTTAAATCCTGAAAATCATCAAACACTTTCTCATCTATCAAATTATAAATTTCACCAAATTTTTCTGGAATTCTAACAGGTCTCTTTCTCTTAGTATCTAAAAATATCCATAGAGATCTTGCTCTTCCTATCTCTTCCATATTAACATCATATATTACAAATTCTCTATAAGCATAAAACTTATAAAAATTTGATGCCCATGTTTCTACTATAATTTTATCTTTTACTTTTGGATAATAATCCATCCTTACTTTCCATTTATATAGTATCCAAGCCCAATTGTTTCTTCTCATTTCATCCATTCCTATATTCTGGTCTTCACTATGTAATTCTGACGTCTCTCCTAAGTATCTAATAATTGAAATAGGTTTTACTTCTCCATATTTGTTACTTTCATAAAAAGGAATTACAAATTCTGCCTTAAATTTTTTCATATTCCCTTCCTCCTCTTAAAAATAATTATATAAATCTTATCTTGGTTTCAAACTATATTTTAATGCAGTTCTATATTTTCTAGAGTATATAATAGATACTATCACAATTAATAGTCCTGATAAAGGTAAAATTAGTCATATACCATCTATTCCTATTATCTTAGGTAGTATAAACAAAATCATTATTATAAAACCAAATTCTCTAGATAGAGAAATAATTAAAGATATTTTAGCCTATTCTTAGGTATAGATATCTTTTTATAATATTAATATTATAAAAAGCACTATAATAGTGCTTTTTAGTCTTCTAAAATTTCCATGAATTTTTCTCCAGTTATTGTTTCCATTTCAAGAAGATAATTAGAAATCTCCGTTAATTTTTCTCTGTTTTTAGTTAATATATCTAAGGCTGTATTGTGAGCAGATTTAATTATCTTTAATACTTCTTTATCTATCATATAGGATGTTTCTGGTGAACAAGCTAGTGAACTATCTCCACCTAAATATTGATTACTTACTGTTTCTAATGCCATCATATCAAAATGATCACTCATTCCATATCTTGTAACCATTGCTCTAGCCATTTTAGTCGCCTGTTCAATATCATTAGAGGCCCCTGAAGTTATCCTTCCAAATACTAATTCTTCTGCTGCCCTTCCACCAGTTAATGTAACTAGTTTATTGAACATTTCCTCTTTAGTGTATAATACTTTTTCATCTTCTGCTACTTGCATAGTATATCCTAGTGCTCCTGATGTCCGTGGTATTATTGTTATTTTGTGAACTGGATCTGAATCAGTTTGTTTAGCTGCAACTAATGCATGACCTATTTCATGATATGCTATTATTCTTTTCTCTTTTGTAGATATTACTGCATTTTTTCTTTCATATCCTGCTATTATTACTTCTACTGATTCTTCCAAATCCTCTTGTGATACTCTTTTTCTTTTATGTCTAACTGCCCTTAAGGCTGCTTCATTAATTATATTTGCTAAATCCGCACCTGATGCTCCAACTGTAGCTCTTGCTACTGCATTATAATCAATGTCAGGACGCATTATTACATTTGTAGAATGTACTTTTAAAGTATCTTCCCTACCTTTAAGATCTGGCAATTCTACTGGTATACGTCTATCAAATCTACCCGGTCGAAGTAATGCCTGATCTAAAGAGTCAGGTCTATTAGTTGCTGCTAATATTACTACTCCTTCCTTACCGTCAAAGCCATCCATTTCAGTTAATAATTGATTTAAGGTTTGTTCCCTTTCATCATTTCCACCCATTCCAGCACCATCTCTTTTTTTACCTATAGTATCTATCTCGTCTATAAATACTATACAAGGTGCCTTTTCCTGTGCTTGTTTAAACAAATCTCTTATCTTTGCAGCGCCCATTCCTACAAACATCTCTACAAATTCAGATCCTGAAATTGAAAAGAATGGTACTTTTGCTTCTCCAGCTACTGCTTGAGCTAAAAGAGTCTTTCCTGTGCCTGGAGGCCCTACTAATAATGCCCCTTTAGGCATTATTGCACCTATATCTGCATATCTTTTAGGATTGTGTAAAAAATCTACTATCTCTGTCAATGCTTCTTTAGCCTCATCTTGTCCTGCAACATCCTTAAAGTTTTTACCATCTTCCGCTGCCACATATACCTTTGCATTACTCTTTCCAAAGGACATCATATTTCCTCCGCCCATCCTTTTTCTCATAGACCTAGTCATTAATTGTCCTAATCCAAAGAATATTAATATAGGTAGAACCCATGTTAATAGGAAGTTAGTAATTGGTGAAAGTTCTTTAGGATATACTCTTTCAAACTCTTTTATTCCTGCATCATGAAGTCGATTAGTTAGATCTGGATCATACATGGTTCCAGTTGTGTATATTACATCGTCACCTTCTTCTACAGTTTTGATTGAGATCTCCTTTTCTGTTACCTCTACTTCAGATACCTCACCATTTTCTATCATATCTAAAAATGTACCATAATTAATTTCTTCTACTTCTATATCTGATTTTAATATGGCTGGAAATACATATGCATTTAATAATAAAACAACAGCTGCCGCTATTATATAATAAAAAATCATAGGTTTTTTAGGATTATTTTTAGATTTTTTATTACTATTTTTCTTTTTCATTGTCTCACCTCTAGTTTAATGTTTTTAATAATATAGTATAGGCCGTATCCATAGCTACATCTATACTAACTTCTTTATAAACATCTTTTTTATTTAAATAATAGGAAAATCCAGATAAAGATCCTCTTATTGCCATCATCTGATAAAATTTATCTCCTTTTTTATCTATTACTCCTTCATTATAACCTACTTCTAATAAATGTGCCATAATACTATTAACAGTATCTAAAAAATATTTCATACTACAATCTTCATCTAAAAAATCTTTATAAAATTCCCTAATTCCGCTAATAGATAAGAAGACATTTATCATAGATGCATTGTCTTCTAAACTTTCTGTAATTATAGATAAAAGTTCATAAAACTTTTCTTTGAATTTTTCTTTTGAATCTATTCTATTACAAGCAGACTCTATTTCAAGTTCTATAAAATAGATCAATGCCTGAGAAATAATTTCTTTTTTCGAAGAAAAATAATCATATAAACTACCTTTTCCCATATTTGCAGATTCTGCTATATCAGATACTGTAATAGTATAAGGGTTATTTCCATCTTTAATTAAACTTATTAAACCTTTAAATACCATTATTTCTCTTTCTGAATAATCCATAAATATTCCTCCAATTATAATATCTATTTATGCAATAAATCATACATAGCTGGTACAACTACTAATGTTAAAAGAGTTGCATAAATTAATCCTCCTATGGCTACAATGGCTAAAGGTTGTAACATTTCAGACCCTACCCCTACACCTAAAGCTAAGGTTGATAATCCTAATATTGTAGTCATAGCTGTCATCAATATAGGTCTTATACGAGTTTTCCCTGTAGTTATTAATGCTTCCCTTTTATCCATTCCTTTATCTATTAACTGATTTGTATAGTCTACAAATACTATTCCATTATTTACTACTACTCCAGATAATACTAAAAATCCTAACATAGATATTAAGCTTATATTATTACCAGTTATTGCTAAGGCTAATAATCCTCCTGTAAAAGCTAAAGGAATAGTAAACATTACTATAAATGGTGACAATAATGATTGAAATTGAGCTACCATTATTAGATATATTAAAGCTATAGCTAGTAATAACATCTTAATTAAATCTTCTAAAGATTTTTTAATAGTTTCATTTTCTCCAGACACTTCAATATGATATCCTTCTTCAATATCATAATCATCTAATTTTCCTTCTAATTCTCTACTTACTAATCCTATATTATAATCTGAGTCTATTTCTGAAATAATAGAGATATACCTTTCTTGTGATTGTCTATTAATCGAAGATAACCCTGTAGCTTCAGACATATTTACTATATCTCCAAGAACAACTTCATCTCCATCATCTGATTCAATAACTACATCTTTTAAATTATCTCTTGTTATATCTTCTTTTTCTCCATGAGCTACTATAACAGGATAATCTTTGTTTTCTACTGTTAATGTTGTTGAAGTTTTACCTTCATCTAATATAGAACTTATTTCTTGGTATACTTGGGCTATAGTTAAACCATTTTCCATAGCTTTCTCTTTATCCACTGTTAATCTTGTCTCATCTGGTCCATCTTCTACATCAACTAGTACATCTATAGTTCCTTCTGTATCTTCTACTATTTGTGAAACTTCTTCACCTATATCTTTTAATTTATCTAGATCTCTTCCTTTAACTAATATTTCTATACCTGACCCACCTAAAGCTGTCATATCCATATTAGAAGAGTCTACTAATATATCAGCTTCTATATCTTTACTTAGATCTTCTATTTCCTGTTCTATATCATTATTACTAATTGATTTTTCTTCATCTAGTATTAGGTACATAGATATAATATTATCATTATCCGTTGAACCAAATCCTTCCATCGTTCCACCTTGTAATCCTCCTACAGACTCTATACCTTCCATATCTAGAATATCATACATTACCTTATCTGACATTTCCGTAGTCTCTTCAAATGTACTATCTTCTGGCATTTCTAAAGATAGGGACATTTGTGGTTCTTCCATCTCTGGTATTAGAGATGTTCCCATAGAATATGCAAAATATCCACTAATAATTAATAATAAGACTGCTCCTGTGAGTATTATACCTTTATGATTTAAAGACCATTGTAATGTTGATTCATAAACCTCTACTAATTTATCAAAAAATTTACTTCTATTTTCCTTAGTGTTTTCTAAAGTTTTAGATGCCATTGTAGGTACTAAGGTCAGAGCTACTATTAGACTTGCAAAAAGTGCATATGCAATAGTTAATCCCATATCAGCAAATATTTGTCGAGACATTCCCTCTGTAAATACTATTGGTAAAAATACACAAGCTGTAGTAATAGTAGAGGCTATTATTGCTCCTGAAACTTCTTTTGCTCCTTCCATAGCAGCATTCATTGCAGAAACTCCTTGGCTTCTCAATCTATATATATTTTCAATTACTACTATAGAATTATCTACTAACATACCTACTCCCAGGGCCAAACCTGCTAAAGATATAATATTTATAGTTACATCTGTAAAGTACATCATTGCTATTGCAAAGATTATACTTATTGGAATTGATACTGCTATTACGAATGTTGGCTTAATATCTCTTAAGAATACTATTAAAATCAATATAGCAAGAATTCCACCAAATACTATATTTTGTAGTACTGATTCAACTACCACATCTATATATATTCCTTGATCCATTAAATTTGTAAAACTTAGATTTGAGTCTTCTTTAGATAACTCATCCATCTTATATCTTATATTTTTTGCAACTTCTGCTGTTGAAAAGTTACTTTGTTTTTGAAAATTTAAAACTACTCCATTATTTCCATTTATCTTTGCATAAGTTTCATTAGAATTATCTATATTTTCTATATCTGTTACATCTTTTAAACGCACCTTACCTACAGCTTCTTCACCTGTATCAAATAGTAGTAGTTCTTCCATCTCTTCTATACTATCTATTTCATCTCCTACTTTAACTAGATAATCCATACCCTTTTCTTCTATATATCCAGCAGGCATATCAAAATTTTGAGCTGTTAGTATTCCTGAAATCATATCTACAGATACAACACCATCTAATGATGCCTCTTCAAATGCTTTATCTTTAGCACCCTCTAGTTCATCTAATTTTTTATCTATTTCTTTCTCTCCACTATTTAACTCTTCTCTTGCTTTATCCATTTCACTATTAAGTAACACTTTACCCTGTGCTAATTCTTGTTCTTTAGAGTTAATTGTAGCCTTTTGTTTTTCTAATTCTGCTTTACCCTTATCTATCTCTTCTATTTCCCCTTCTATAAATTGTAAAGCATTTTGTAATTCTGATTTTTGTTCTGAAACCTCACCTTTACCATCTTTTAGGCTATCCTCAATTCTTTCTACAAATTCTTTTCCTTCTCCACCCATTGATTCTAAATCAGGAAGTGGTATTTCTTCGGCCATAGCTAAACCTTTTTCTTGTAATTCTAGTATTTCTAATCCAGTCTTAATTTTTTCTTTATTTTCATTTAGCTCTTCCAAACCTTTTTCTATCTCAGTTTCTCCTTTTGCTATTTCTTCTCTCCCCTGAGATAAGGCCTTTTCTCCTTCTCCTATCTGTTCTAATTGAGTTTTTTCCTCTTGATCTATTTTATCTTTTCCTTCTTTTATTTCCTTCTTGGCATTTAACAACTCTTCTTCTGCTTCAGCAAGTTCTGAATCTACTCTGTTTAAAATGTTCTTATTTAATTTTCCAATCTTTTCAGGATTAATTGTGACTTCTATATTTTCTTCTAAAAGTCCTATCCCTTCTACAGAAGCCACTCCTGCTACACTTTCTAATTCAGGAA
>Ga0079226_10004018_pt1 | contig 11250 bp, 6 predicted proteins | sample Poulit2014_FD_76345 | JGI IMG/M metagenome (GOLD analysis project Ga0079226, IMG submission 76345) | Agricultural soil microbial communities from Georgia to study Nitrogen management - Poultry litter 2014 | ecosystem: Environmental > Terrestrial > Soil > Agricultural land | place: USA: Georgia...
CAAAGGTCAACCCGTCATTATTAAAGACTTTATTTCTAAAGAAAGTCCTTGTTGGGGTAAATGGAGTTACGACTATTTCAAGGAAATAGCTGGAGATGAGCAAGTGAACATTTATGGTAAAGAAGACGATGCCCAAAATCATGTTGCTAGCCCACCGATAGGGAAGATGACTTTCGGCGAGTATTTAGATCTCATCAGAGAGAAGCCTACAGAACTTCGGTTGTTTCTCTTCAATTTGATGAAGTTAAGGCCAGAGTTAAAGAAGGATGTGATATATAACGACCCCACGGGTGGAAAAGTCTTACAATGGTTGCCTTTAATGTTTTTTGGAGGTGAAGGTTCTGCAACTAGAAATCACATCGATATTGACATGTCTCATGTTTTTATTTCGCAATTTCAAGGAGCAAAGAGAGTCTGGTTGTTCCCTAATGACCAATCTGACTTAATGTACAAGTTACCATATAACTTTCACAGTATTGCCAATTTAAAAACGAGTAGTCAAGAAAAATACCCTGGTCTCAAATTCTTAGATGGTTATGAAGCGGTTATTGAGCCTGGAGATACCTTATATATGCCGGCTGGTTGGTGGCACTATATACAATACGAAACTGAAGGGTACTCTATATCAGTTAGAGCTCTACCGAACTCCTTTACAGAAAAGTTGAAAGGGGCAAGAAATTTATTTATAACGCGATATTTTGATAATTTCATGCGCAAGGTGTTGAAAAATAAATGGCTTGACTATAAGATTTCAACAGCCGAGAAAAGAGCTAACAAAGCAATTAGGAGACTCGAGAAATAGCTAATTAAAAGATAATAATGAAACCGTTTATAAATTCTCATCATAAGCGGTTTTTTTGTGGTATTGCTTTGCCTTATCCTAAAATGATTTGGTCGTTGTTTCTTACGACTACTTTAAGGTTTTAGTTATGTGCTTGTATTATTTTGTATCTTTGTAGCATGGCAAGAGAGATTTTAGAGAGCAAACGTAAAGCACTAAAGATCAATTTGGATGCTCAAATTTATGGGACCTTTGCGGAAATAGGAGCGGGACAAGAGGTTGCACGAAACTTTTTTAATGCGGGTGCTGCCTCCGGGACCATCGCAAAAACCATGTCGGCCTACGATATGGCATTTAGTGATTCTATTTATGGTGCAGAAGAAGATGGGAGGTACGTAAGCGAGCAAAGGCTTGTGAAGATGCTTAACCACGAATACCACCTGCTGACCGAGCGGCTGAAAGGCGATAAGTATGCCAATAAAACATTATTTGCTTTTGCCAATACGGTAACTACGCTTAACTTCAATAGGACTAACGATCCACATGGATGGATAGGATTACGTTTTCAGTCTGAAGTTGGTGGCCCTACTAACGATATTATTATGCACGTGCGGCTCTTGGATACCGATAGTATGTTACAGCAAAAGGTAATCGGTATTTTAGGGGTGAATTTACTGTATGCTGCTTATTACCATTTAAAGGATGTTTCTATATTGATAGAATCTTTGGTGGACAATGTCGCCCATGCGTCCGTTGAAATAGATTTTATTAAAGTCAGCGGTCCTGCTTTTGAAGAGGTTAATGACAGGCAATTAAATTTATATTTGATAGCTAAAGGCTTTACAAAAGCAACGTTATTTACACCCGATAAAAATGCGCAGCAGATCAAGGACTTTTTATATCGCAAAAATGTTGTGATTTTACGGACCAAGTACAAGCAAAAATCTTTGCCGAACTTCGATATGTTGAACTACGCAGAGGAACAGTTTTATCATAATACTGGCGCCACTAAAGAAGATACCGTTGTATTAATCGAAGTGTTGATGGGGAACGTTTTAGATGAAAACCCTGATATAACTGAAGAGGATTTAAAACTGTTTGCAGAAAGAGCTGAGCTTCTGTGTAGTACTGGTAATAATATTTTAGTTTCCAACTTTAGAAGAAACAACCACCTGGCTACATTTATCAATCAATTTAAAGCTGAGCATATAGGGATAGTGACCAATATTTCAAACTTGAAAACCATCTTTAACTCTGGAAATTACGACAAAGAGAGCTATGCGAATAAACTACTCTCTTATATTTCTGGTATGTTTAGTAAAAATGTTCGATTGTATGCATATCCTTATTTAAACAAGGCGGAAAATAAGGCTATTACAACAAAGAACATGCAAGTATCACCCGAGGTTAGGCCTTTATTTGATTTTCTAATTCAAAATAAATATATCATTGATATAGATAATTACGATCAAAAATATGTGAAGACTTTATAATTGTATAAAGTTTTTCCATTAACATAAAAAGCAATGTGAATTCACATTGCTTTTTATGTTAATAGAGGATTCTCGTTAATTATTGGGGAACTTCACTCCGCCATAATTTGTTACATCCACTTTTGGGATGGAAGATTTGAAGTTTTTATTGATAGCCTCTATAAATAAATTAGCGACGATTGCATTCCCAAGTGGTGTTAAGTGAACGCCATCCAAAGAAAAGGCATTTCCTTGAATAAATGTTCCATTAACAGGCATGTCGTTGATGATGATCCCCGCTTTTACTCTATTTAAAAATGTATAGGTATCAACTAAAGCCAGATCTCTTGATTGGGCTTGTTCTTTTATAACTTGGTTGAGTGCTTTAACGTGCGCCGATACGGTAGCAGCTTCCTCGCTATCCAAAACATACTTATCCTCAATTGGGTTAAGAGGGTGCAAACCGTAAGGTATTCCTTGTTCATTGGGCTGACCTAATAGACCTGCCGTGGAGAATGGTAATACAAACATGTCCTCATTGGCTGCTTCTCTGACTCCGGATTTTGTAGCAATATATAAATCAGTAATAGGCTGAGGTGGGTTTTGAGCATTTACTCCTGCTAATAAGGCATCTTTAGTAACGGTCGTTAAAAAAGGAATCGCAGTAACATCTGGAATCGTCGCAATGGCTCCTTTTTGGTTCTCCGCAGTAAGCTTTTCTAAAAACTCATTCAGAACGTAAGTGAACGTTTCAATATCTGTTAGAGTGCTTGTAGGTCCCTCTTCGACTGCCCCATTTGTTGCATAGCCTAACACATCGTTGTTACCTAGCCAAAAGGTAAAAAAGGTATGTTCTTTAGTTGCAGCGTATTCAAGGTAAGAGACTACCCCTTCCTGATTTTCGTTTAGCACACGCTCAAAATACAAGTTGCCATGTTCTGGGATTCCTAGTAATGGAGATACAGACATATCCATCCTCATTCCTGGCATACCTAAATTCGTTATGTCATCGGTATATTTTTGCAGCCTTTTTTTAGTTTCATCGGTATAAGCGAGGTTGCTGTTTACTTTGTTTAAAACAGGTTGGCCGTTTACTAAATCTACCAATTGTAGGTAGCCCGATCCATTTTCCATTCCTTCGGGAAAAAATGGTGAATTGAAATCTTTGGCTTTCCCTAGTTGCTGTAATTGCTGGGCTATGAGGTTCGGATAAGCTACTTTTTGCCCTTCTAAATAAAGCCCATCATCTGCATATCCTGCGGTCAGGGAGTTACCTACTGCAATGTATTTATCGAAATTTGCTTGCGTTCCTGTGCTAGGGGTATAGTCATCTATTTTGGGTGCACATGCTTGCGTAATGAATAGCGCAACTAAACCTAGTGCACTATTCAATATATAAGTGGATATTTTATTCTTCATAGTCATTACCATTTATAAGTGAGTGAAATACCTGGGGCATGAATGTAGGTTGCATAACGTCCGTTTAATTTGGTAACCACGTTTTGCGCTGTACGAGGTAAAACGTACTGCATCACATAGGCCGCATTTAAATCCCAATTTGGATTGAAAGAATAGGTGAAGCCTATGGAACCCATATACCGGTTGTTGTCTGGCGTTTCAGGATAAACGTATTGCTTTTGCACTGGGCTATATACAAACCCTGCTCCAGCCCTCAATGCTAGTTTCTCATTCGTTTGGATATCCACTCCACCTCTAAGAGAGAATGCGTTTTGATATTTTTTGTCCGAGACGTTATCCAAAAGCTCTCCATTTTCTTTGAATTTAAAGCCCAGTTCTTTGTAAATGGTGTAATTGATGATGCTCGCATCCGCTGCAATATTTACTTTCTCATTTAAAGGGAGTGCTAAACCAAGCGTAAAGGTCGAAGGAAGTGGTAATTCTGCATCAAATTTATTTTCAGCAGGAATGCTACTAGAAAGTGCGGAAGGAACGCTGAATGTTGCATCGCCACCTTCTAGCTTCGTATTAACCTTGGAGCGGTAATTTAATGAAATTGAGATTTCGTCCTCTAGGTGATAATGAACACCCAAGTTGTATCCCATTCCAGAACCTGTTCCTTTTAAATTTACGTGACCTTCTGAACCGTCTGGAAATGAATAAGGGAGGGCTTTAGCTAGGTCCACCATGCCAATGTTATATACAAAACCACCACCGATAGAAAAGTTCTCAGTTACGCGAAAACTCAATGTCGGCTGTATATAGAAAGCACGCATTGATAAATGGGTAAGACTGTATCTTCCAGGCCATTCAGTTCCCCAGTCTACATTTCCACCAAACGGATTGTAGATTCCGATTCCAGCTTTCCACCAAGAGTCCTTGGGGCCAAAAGCTGCAAAAAGAGAAACAGGTGGGCTTATTTTAAAAGCTGTTTCGTGAGTTATGTCGCTTCCAACCTCTTGGAAAGCGGATCTATACATGATGCCGCTAGTTCCTAAAGATACTGCGTTTGATGACATTTTCGCCAATGCACCTGGGTTGTAAAAAATAGAGGTTTCATCTATGTAAAAGGCGGAACCTGCTCCTGACATTCCCACTGATTTTTGACTCTGCGTGTTGACCTGTGAACCTTGTGCCCAGAGCAAAACCGGCGAAATTATACAAATTAATAATAGTACTTTTCTCATATATTGATGGTTTATATAATTTTACTCTATAAAATTAATGTTGGAAGTCTTTTTTAGAACCCTTTAGGTTCTTATGCTAACATAGTAAATTATGCGCTGAAATCCAATACTACTTTTGGATTAAATAATAAGTTTAGTTTTGATAGACCAAACTTATTTGCTTTTTAATAACGCCCGATCAATGTCTTCAATAATATCGTTAACATATTCTAGTCCAATTGATAAGCGTATGCTTCCTTCTTGTATCCCTAGGGTTGCCCTTTGTTCTTGGCTAAGCTTGGAGTGAGTTGTGGATGCCGGATGCGTGGCTATACTTCTTGAATCTCCAAGGTTGGAAGTATACTTAATCATTTCTAAGGAGTCGATCATGTTTTTTGCTCTCTCCAAACCACCTTTTACCACCATGGTTATAATGCCGCCACCAGCTTTCATTTGCTGTTTTGCAAGCTCGTATTGAGGATGGGATGAAAGAAAAGGATACCTTACTTGTTCAACCTCCTTATGTTGTTCTAGAAAATTCGCTACCGCTAATGCATTTTCACAATGCTTGTCCATTCTTAAGCTTAAGGTATCCAGGCTCTTTGATAGTATCCACGCATTAAAAGGCGATAATGCTGGACCTGTATGTCTAAGCATAAAGGTGAGTTGATCGATTAGTTCTTGACTGCCCACGACAACCCCTCCTAATACTCGACCCTGGCCATCCATATATTTTGTGGCAGAGTGTAAGGATAAATCAAAACCAAATGTTAGTGGTTTTTGAAGGTGAGGTGTAGCAAAGCAATTGTCAATGATTAAAGTTAATTGTGGGTGCTTTTCTTTCAATGATGCTAAGTGCTTTAAGTCTATGACCTCTAGTCCTGGATTAGAGGGTGATTCAACGAAAAGTACTTTTGTGTTCTCTTGAATAGCATCTTCCCAGCCTTGCTTGTCCGTTGCATCAACGTAAGTGTGAGTGATGCCCCACCTTGGGAAGAGTTCCGTTAATAATTGGTGGGTTGATCCAAATACTGCTCTGGAAGAAACTATATGGTCTCCAGAGCGTACTAGTCCAGCTAAACTGGAGAATACTGCTGCCATGCCGGAAGAGAAAGATAAGCCAGCTTCAGCTTGCTCCATGATACAGACTTTGTTTATAAATTCAGTTGTATTTGGGTTGGAGTATCGAGAGTAAACTAGGGCTTCTTCCTCTTGGGCAAATACAGCTCGCCCTTGCTCAGCGCTATCAAATATAAAGCTTGAGGTTAAATATAATGGTGATGAGTGTTCACGTAATTCAGATCTAGGTATTTGTTCACGTATAACTCTTGATTGTTCATTTTCCATAAAACAAAAGTAATCAAAATGGGAAATACTTTTATAACAATTATGAAGTATTGTAGCTATTCAGTGTTTTGTTAGCAAAATATTAAACTCTCTCACAATTTCTGAATTATTCAGAATTATTGTGTAAATTTTTACAATTTTTAAATATATGCATGAATGAGAACATACTTATCATTATTTTTAACGTTATTGTTTTTTAGTTGCAGCCAACGCACACTACCTCCAGAGCCTTATGGTGCTCTTCCGAGTGACCGTCAGTTAGCATGGCATGAAATGGAAACTTATTGCTTAATACATTTCACACCAACTACTTTTCAGGATAAAGAATGGGGCTATGGTGATGCCGATCCTGAGATTTTCAATCCCGAGAAATTTGATGCGAATCAAATCGCTGAAGCTGCCAAGCTGGCGGGTTTTAAGGGGCTTATTATCGTTGCGAAACACCACGATGGATTTTGTCTATGGCCTACTGAAACAACAGATTACAGTGTTGCTAGCTCCCCTTGGAAAGACGGTAAAGGTGATATGGTTAAAGATTTTATGGAAGCTTCTCATGCCAACGATTTGAAGTTTGGAGTTTATTTATCTGCTTGGGATAGGAACGATACACGATACGGTACGCCTGAGTACGCAGATGCCTATAGAGTACAATTGAAAGAGTTGATGACTAACTATGGTGAATTGTTCACCTCTTGGCACGATGGTGCAAATGGTGGAGACGGATATTATGGTGGTTTAAACGAAAAACGAATTATTGATAGAAGTACTTATTACCAATGGCATGAAAAAACTTGGCCAATTGTGCGCAAGCACCAACCTATGGCTATGATCTTTTCTGATATTGGTCCAGATATGCGGTGGGTAGGTAACGAAAGTGGTAAAGCAGATGAAACGAGTTGGGCTACTTTTACACCTAAAGGAATTGATGGAAGACAGCCCGTGCCAGGGGATTCAGACTATTCCAATGCGCCTACAGGGGATCGAAACGGGAAATTCTGGATCCCTGCTGAATGCGACGTTCCTTTAAGACCGGGTTGGTTTTATCATGCAAGCCAAGACGGAGAAGTGAAGTCTCCTGATGACCTTTTTGATATCTATGTAAGTAGTGTTGGTAGGGGTGGAGCGATGAATTTAGGGCTTGCACCTATGCCTAATGGTTTATTACACGATATAGATGTAGAGCATTTAAAAGGATTTGGAGAAAAGGTGAAACGTACTTTTGCAACGGACCTAATGCAAGGAGCGAAGCTTACTGCATCGAATGTTCGAGGCAATAGAAATAGCTTGTATGGTACCGATCTTTTAGTAGATGGAGATAGGTATTCTTATTGGGCTACCGATGACGATCATACCCAAGGAACTTTAGAAATCGAGCTCGAGAAAACCCAGGAGTTTGATCTTATTCGCTTAAGAGAAAACATTAAGTTAGGCCAAAGAATTGATAGCGTGAATGTCTTTGTGTGGGCTGATGAAAATTGGAAAGAGGTAGCACAGGCGACTAGCATCGGAGCAAACAGGATTATCAAGTTAGAGCAGCCGATTGAAGCCAGCAAGTTAAAACTGGAAATATTCTCACCTGTATCTATTGCATTGAGTGAAGTGGCGATTTTTAAAGAAGCTGCTTCATCCAATGGGCAGTTAAATAAAGAGCTTAATATCCTTTCTGCAGAGCATATGGAGGTGAGGGAGAAAGGGAATGATAAGTTTATTGAAAAATTGACCGATGGAAAAGAAGATACAAACTGGGAGGGATCGAAATCAAAAACGGCTATTGATATTAAGCTGGACGAACCTGTGGCTCTTGTTGGTGCAGGATTGCTACCTAGACAAGATGGTAAATCGGAGGGGACACCTACGCATTTTCGGTTGATGGGAAGTGCTGATGGTGAACAGTGGTTTGAAATTTCCTCTGGAGAGCTTTCAAATATTCAAAATAACCCCACCTGGCAAAGGTTGTTTTTCGAAGGTAAGAAAATGAGGTATTTGAGATTTATTTCTGAAAGGACTATTTCGGACGCTCCTTTAGTGTTGTCAGAAATTCAAATTTATTTGGCAGATCAAGAAGGAGGATCATCTCTTTAGTACAATCCAGTAACTATTTTAAAGCTGCCTAATAGGGTAGCTTTAAAATAGTTACTTTGAAATTTAGGAAAATGTATTACCTTTGTATACATTGAGACTGTGAAAGACTATTATAAGCCTGATAAATCATAATAATCTTCACCAAAATTGAAACTATTCTTTATAACTATAATATAGGTTAACTCTTATGGGTACGATTAAAGCTAAATTGTTGAAAAATCTACTTGTTGTTTTAGGGGCCTATTTTATCTTCCCTATGGGAGGTAATGGGCAAGCTCGTGTGACTGAGCTAAAACGACTTAGTGATTTTAATGAACCTTCAGCTAGCTGGAAGGTTGTTTCGGATGTCGGTATAGAACTGAAGCGTCCAAATTCTCTAATCGAGATGAAAAATGTAGAGCAAGAAGTGCTTTGGAATAATCCGGGTAAGAGAGAAGCGGGGGAAGACTTGTATACCAATGAATCTTTTGGAGATCTTCAGCTGGAACTGGACTTCATGATGAAAGAAAATGGGAACTCAGGGATTTATTTACAAGGAAGGTATGAGGTTCAACTAGCAGATTCCTGGCTGGTAAAGCATATTACCTCGGAGAGTAGTGGTGGAATTTATGGAGTCATGTCTCCAAGGGTTAATGCAAGCAAAGCACCCGGGTTATGGCAACATCTAAAAGTGTTTTTTAAGGCTCCAAAGTTTGACGGTAGCGGAACAAAAACGCAGAACGCTAAAATTCTACGTGTTGAATTAAACGGCATGGTAGTTCAAGAGAATGTAGAACTATTAGGTCCAACAGCAGGAGCTGTGGCGAGTGAGGAAGTATCAAATGCACCTTTGCGTATCCAAGGTGACCACGGGGCCGTTGCCTTCAAGAATATACAAGTGACTCATGGGTTAGATGACTTTAAAGAGTCAGCAAGCACAGCTGATCCCATATGGGTCGACTACAATAACACTCCCGTATTGAGAAGCTTTATGGATATCTCATCGCATACGGGCAGGCACAGAGTGGTGCATGCCATCTCTGTTGCAAGTAGCCAAAATCTCCATTACACCTACGATTTAGACCACGGTAGTTTGATTCAAGTTTGGCGAGGTGACTTTTTAGATGCCACTCCCATGTGGGACGGTAGAGGAAATGGAACTTCAATTCCATTAGGCGCTGTTCAGCAGCTAAGTGGTGCAGTTTTAAATGTAGCTCAACTTGGGGATATAAATCAAGAGTGGCCTAAAGATACTGTTGCTACTGGTTTTAAACCCAAAGGATATAAACTGGCTGCGAATAACAAACCTGTTTTTCAATATGAACTTTATGGCAGTCAGATCGAGGATAGAATAGAGGTGTCCGAGGAAGACGGGGTTATTCATAGGTTTATTCAAATAAATGATAATCAGCCCGCCTGGTATGCCTTGCTAGCAGATTCAGAGTCAGTCATTCAGGTCGATAAAAGTACTTTTTTGATTGGAGACAAAAAGTATTACCTACAAATAAAAAACCTGAAAAAGAATAAGCCGACCATTAGAGAGACCCCTGAAGGAAGGTTCCAATTGTTAGTAGAGGCTAATATGGAGGTCGAATACTCAATCATCTTTTAAGCATAGAATTAGTTAAGATATGAAGCATAATATAGTCCCTTATATAATATTGATAATTGCAGCTACCTTTTCTCTAAAAGCAGTAGCGCAAGAAACGCCTAAAGAAGAAGATTTTTATAAGATTCTCAAAGTCGCTGCACCTGAATCAGCACTTTTAGAGGTTGGCGGGCTGACGGTTCTTCCCAATGGAAATTTAGGGGTAGCAACAAGACGAGGTGATGTGTACATCGTTGAAAACCCTACCGGTGGGAAGCCTTACTTTAGAAAATTTGCGTCTGGGTTACATGAGGCCTTAGGTTTGGTGTATAAAGATGATGCCTTTTATGTAGCGCAACGTGGAGAATTAACGAAACTCAAAGATACAAATTCAGATGGCAAGGCTGATTTATATGAAACTATATATGCATGGCCTATCTCTGGACATTACCACGAGTATTCATTTGGCCCTACCGTTGCTCCCGATGGTTCTTTCTTTGTAACGGCGAATGTTGCCTTCGGAGATGAAGAATGGTGGAGAGGGGAAAGCCGCGTTCCATGGAGAGGTTGGACTATGCGCATACAAGAAGATGGAAGAATGGAGCCGTGGGCTACAGGGATGCGGTCTCCAGCAGGTCTCGCCTTTTTAAATGGAGAGTTTTTTTACACCGAGAATCAAGGGGATTGGATCGGCTCAGGGGGGCTTTGGAGAGTGCCTAAAGGCTCCTTCGTTGGACACCCGGCTGGTTTAGTTTGGACGGACCTAGAGAATACTCCGCTGAAGGTGAAACAAGAGACTCTTTTTAACTTTATAGACGAGAGAAGAGTCCGGGACGAAAAAGGTCGTGCTGTAAAGCCAGAAAATATCATTCATGAAGATTTTAAAACGATGGCGGACGCCAAGGAGGTTATTCCAGAACTACAGCTTCCAGCAGTTTGGTTGCCGCATGGAATACTGGGGATTTCAACCTCTGAACCTATTGTAATACCCGAGGGAGCATTTGGTCCATTCCAAGGACAGATCCTTATTGGAGATCAAGGTATGAGCATGATTTCTAGGGTGTATTTAGAGAAAGTAAATGATGTCTATCAAGGGGCGGCAATAGCATTTAGGAGTGATTTTCGCTCAGGAGTACTGCGCTTAGCTTGGGGGCATGATGGTTCCCTGTTTGTTGGGGAGACCAACAGAGGCTGGGGGTCTGCTGGGGACGCGAATGAAGGCTTACAGCGGTTGGTCTATGTTGAAAACGAGTACGGTGTGCCTTTTGAAATGAAAGCGGTAAGAGCTCAAGCCGATGGTTTTGAAGTGGAGTTTACTCGTCCTATTAGTAGGAAGTCTGCTGAGGATTTAGCTTCTTATAACCTGCAAAGCTTTAC
>Ga0079226_10004019_pt1 | contig 11249 bp, 9 predicted proteins | sample Poulit2014_FD_76345 | JGI IMG/M metagenome (GOLD analysis project Ga0079226, IMG submission 76345) | Agricultural soil microbial communities from Georgia to study Nitrogen management - Poultry litter 2014 | ecosystem: Environmental > Terrestrial > Soil > Agricultural land | place: USA: Georgia...
AAGGAACTTATATAAAGAATATAAATAGTTATACTGTTTATAAAAACTCACAATTAGAAGATACAGTACAATGGACATTTAATGAGGAAGAAACAGTGAATGTAAGTGTTGTTTTTCCAAAGTCTCAAATTTTCAAAATAAATCAAGGAACTAGGGATGGTTGGATACAAGAATACAATAATAATCAATTAAATATCTTTGCTAACATAACTTCAAAGCGTGAAGAACTTGAAGATATACTAATGTATGACTTATTAAAAAATATTGAAAAAGAAAGAAATATAAGTAAAAATAATATGATTAAATTGTTGAAAGAGAATTTGAATCTACAAGAAGAGTTAACAAATAAAAGTGAAAGAATTACAAGGCTAACTCAGTTATATAATAACTTGAAAAATTCAAAACTTGGGAAATTGCAAACTAAGATATGGCAAAGTAGAAAGGGAAGATAAAAAATGGAGTATTTAAATGATATTCAAGATAAAAATAAAGATGAACGTTATAAAGAGTATATTAAATACTTAAGCGAATCATTCCTTTTGGGGAATAATCTTCTATCAAAAGAATCCTCTACTTCTAACTTTGTTGATTACCTAGAAGAATTTAAAGAAAAAGGGAAAACTGACTATTTAGCAGATATAAATGATGTGATATCAGATTTGCCTAAATCAAACGGATCTCGAGTTTTCAAAAAACTGAATTATAAAATAGGAATGGTAGCTGATGAATTCTTATATAATTCATATAAAGATATTGCAAACGTCATTTACATACCTTCTGATATTACTAAAGAAGAAATTAAGAATATGAATTTAGATGTTATGATTTTTGTTACTGCTTGGAAAGGTTTGGATGATAGTTGGAAAGGTTTATCTACGCATAATCATGAAAAACGACAAGCAGCTTATAATATAATCGATATATTAAAAGACTTATGTATACCAACGGTGTTTTATTCAAAAGAAGACCCTGTAAACTTTGAACTCTACAAAGATTTAGCTAATGCATGTGACTATATTTATACATCTGCTGTTGAGTGTGTAAATGATTATAAAGAATATTGTGACACAGATAAAGTCAAAGTTCTTGAATTTGGTGTAAACCCGCACTATCATAATCCCGTTGGTTCGAGAGGTAATTCAACAGATATACTGAAAAATGATGTTATATTCTCGGGCTCATGGACAAAAAAATATGGTACTCGTAATCAGGAATCAAAAACAATATTTGAAGGTGTAATTGAAAATGATAATGAATTAACTATAGTAGATAGAAATTTACATTTAAATAAACAAAGATATCAGTATCCAGCAAAATTTATACCTTTTATTACAGCTCCTATTAATCACGAGAAACTACAAGATATTCATAGAGTGCATACTTATGGAATTAATATAAACTCTGTAAAATATTCTCAAACTATGTTTGCAAATAGAATATACGAACTGCAAGCTTTTGGAAATGTTGTTCTATCTAATTATAGTGTCGGGGTAAATGATAAGTTTCCAAATATATTTATTATTAATACTAAAGCGGACGTACCATCTATATTGAATGGTTACAATGAAGAAGAAATTCTTGAATTTAGATCAAAAGCAATTAGAAATGTAATGTTAAATAACACTACTTATCATAGGATATATCAAGTATTGAATGATTTGAATATGATTGAAAGTTTACCTGCAGTTCCCAAGGTAGCTATAATTGTAAAAGATAAAAATGAACAACTTACGAGGTTTTTCGATTCTCAAATATATGCTGAGAAAACACTGCTGACCATTGATGAATTTACTTCACAAAAAGAAAACTTTGATTATTATGCATATTTTGATGAAAAATATGTATATGAAGAATATTATATCGCCGATTTAGTCTCAGCCTTCGTTTATGTGGACGTAGATTTTGTAAGTAAAACTGCTGATATTACTAAACATCATAATTATCTAGACAAAGTCACAAATAATAACCTCACAATGTATTCTGTACATAAAAAAAATAATTTTGGATATGCATTGGATATGACAGAAGTAAAAGAAAAAAATAAATTGAAGAAACAAGATAATCAATTATCCAATCAGCGACCTAAAGTGAGTGTGATAATACCAATTCATAATAATGGACTGTATTTAGAAGAGAAGTGCATGAAATCACTACAGAGATCTTCTATTTTCAATCAAATGGAAATACTGTTTATTAATGATGGAAGTAATGATGGAATTACAACTAAAATTATTGAAAGATTAATAAGAAAGCACACCAATATTAGATTGATAAACCTTGAAAAAGGTTCAGGGAGTGCTTCTAGACCAAGAAATATAGGTGCTGAGTTAGCTACTGGTGATTATATAACTTATCTTGATCCAGATAATGAAGCAATTGGTGATGGATACGCCAAATTGCTGAACGAACTTGAAGAAGATTCATCATTAGATATGGTGATCGGAAATATAATAAAAGAAGATAATAAGAGAAAAGCTTATTTTAATTATTATGCTACCGCCAAAAAATATAATTTTAATCAAGATATAATTGATGATACGAAAGCTTATATGAAAAGATGTGGTTTAAGAGCTCAGAGCATACAAGCTTTACTAGTAAAAAGAGAGATTATACAGAATAATAATATTAAAATGATTGAGGGAGCAGCAGGTCAGGACACTCTTTATTTCCAAGAAGTAATGCTTCATTGTGATAAGGTGAAAGTTGTAAATGAAATTATTCATATGTACTACGCCGCGGTGACAGGATCGGTAACTAATACGATTAAAGACGAGTTTTTTGATAAATATTATAAACTTGAGATTGAAAGAATACCATTTCTTCAAAAACATGAATTATTGGAATCTTACTTGGAAAACAGATTCAACTTTTATGTGAGAGGATGGTATTTACCACGATTAGAAAGAGTTGAACAAGAATATAGAGAAAAGGCAGTAAGAAGATTTTTAGATATTTATAGTCTGTATGACAAATTTGATAAACCACCAAACAATGATTTAGATAATATCATTAAAAAACTGAAAAAGGAAATTAATTATTAATGATTACGGAGTGATTTGATGTTTAAAAAAGTGTGGAGAAGTTATAATATTGATATTGCTAAAAAAGATGTTTTTCCATTGATAAAACGTACTAGACATACTGAATATATTGCCGCTCAAGCATTAAATAACCAAATCATCCCATTTCCTAATTTTCAAAGTGTGCCGTATAATCAAGAAATTTGGACTACAAAAAAACAAAAAGAATATGGGAATAGTTACCAGTTGTATATTCACTCTTTAAGGGTTGGTGTGGAATTAATTCTCGAATATGAAAAAACATTTAATATTGACTATTTATTAAAAGCAAAAGATCTTATTGAAGGATGGATTAATTTTTCACAAAAAAAAAATAATCCAAGGATGCTTTGGACTGACCACCCTACTTCTAACCGAGTACAAGTAATAGTCCATTTTTTATATCATGCTAATAAAACTAATATTCGATATAATAAAAAGACTTATAAAAAAATTTTACTTAAGCATGCATATGTTCTAAGTGATCCTAAAAATTATCGTAATTATAATCATGGAATAATGATGGATAGGGCACTGTTAGTGTTAGGGAATATTCTAAACAAAAAAGAACTATATAAGTTGGGATATTACAGATCAATTGATACTTTTTGGCATAGTTTCAGTTCCCAAGGTATACATCTTGAAAACTCACCTGAATATCATAATATGGTAGTAAGAATGTATAACGAAATTGAAAGTTACTTAAATCAATACAATGATTCATTTGGAAAGAATATTATCGGATACTTAAAAATGGCACAAGAATACCCCAAAATTATGATGCGGAATGATAAGACGCTGCCATCCATAGGTGATTCTGGACGGGGGAAGTATAAATATACTAAACAATATAAGAATATTTTTGATGTCGAGGCAGGGATTTCTTTATTACAAAACAAAGAATTGCAAATGTATTTGACATTTATATGTGGATATAGTACTGATACACATAAACATAAAGGTGATTTAAGCATCACATTTAACTACCAAGGGAAAGATTTTTTTGTTGATCCTGGAAAATATAATTATTCAAAGTCTGATATACGAAATTATATAGTTTCAGAAAAAGCACATAGCTCATTTATGCCTTTAAATATTAGTTACAATATTAAATATAACAATAGATTTGATAAAAAGGTTTCTCTTACTAATTATTTAGAAACTTCAGAGTATACTTTAGTTAGGGGAGAACATAAAGACTTTGACAATGAAAAGTTAATGTTAAAAAGAACAGTAATAATGAGTAAAGAGTTACCATTATTTATTATTATTGATGAATCGGAAAATAACGAAAAATTGGACTATATTCAAAGATATAACCTACATGAGGATGTAATAATAACTAATCAATTTAATAATGAAGTACACTTAAAGCATGAAGATACTGAAATTACAATTCAACAATTTATGCCTACTATAATTAATGTAACTGAAGGTTCTGTCAAAGAAGCAACGGCAGTCAATGCCATTGCTTTCGGGAAAGTTAAAGAGACTAAACAAATACAATTTCAAAGAAATACTAAGGAGAAAAATGTTTTCAAAACTGTAATTTATGATAAGTCACTTATTAATGAAATATTAATAGACAACAAAGAAGTAATTGCGAATACTAAAGATTCTAAAATAAAAATTAATTTATTGATTTAAGTAGGTGTATGTATTGCAAATTAAAAAAATATCGTCTGGAAATTGAAGTTTTACGGGTGGTTGCAGTCTTCTTGGTAGCAATTTATCATATTTGGATGATGAAGGTATTTGGTGGAGAGGATGTATTTTTTGTAGTTTCAGTTTTTCTTATAACTACTTCTTTATTGTCGAAATATACTAGGAATGGTTATGTAAAATTCTCTACTTTTTTGTTAGGTTACTTAAAAGATTATTTCCAAATGCAATTACAGTTTTAATAGTAACGGTTGCAATGAGTTACTTTATTTTACCAGAAGTACGGCACACAGAAACAATTAGAGAAGTCATTGCTTCTCTATTTTATTTTGAAAACTGGCAGCTCGCTATTAGTGACACTGATTACTTAGCACAAAGTAGCGAAAGAAGTCCTGTTCAACATTTTTGGCAATGTCAATACAGGGACAGTTCTATTTAATTTAGTTTTTAATCGTTTCGATAACAATATATATAACTAAAAAACTATAAGTAGACTTTAAAAAGATATTTATAATCATTTTAGTTACTCTATTGAGTTTATCTCTAATGTATTCCATATATAAGACTAATCTTAACTAGCCGTGGGCTTATTTTGATACTTGTGCTAGAGTGTGGGAGTTTACCATAAGCGGAATTTTAATGCTATTAATTTTTAAAATTCACTTACCAAGATACATTTCTTTAATTGTTGGATGGTTAGGTCTAGTGATTTTAATTTCTACAGGCTTAGTTATGAATGTAGAATCTAGTTTCCTAGGATTTTTAGCACTAGCACCAGTCTGTGCAGCTATTTTAATACTACTAGCTGGAGAAAATTCATTAAAATTTGGAGTAGAAAAATTTTTAGGATCTAAACTCATGATATATCTTGGAGGATTAAGCTACGGACTTTATCTTTGACACTGGCAATTATTTAGTTTTTATTACGTACTCTATGATACTACAAATGTTGGCATTCTACCCGGGATATTCATTATACTCATTTCATTGTTGTTAAGTTTTCTTACTACTAGATATGTAGAAAAGCCAATTTGTAATTTTATTTCAAAAAAATTTATCTTTTAAATCCTATACACATATTCATGCATTAATAGGAACATTATTTGTATTACTTTCTTTATAGTATGGAAATAATGGATATAAAGACAATTTAGGAAAAGAACTTACTGGAAATTAGGAATATCCCGGTGCTTTAGTTGGAGGATTTAAATCGACTCACTGGTTACCAAGTCTAAAAAGATTTGCTGAAGAAGAGTCTATAAGAATCTTTAATGCTACTAAAAGTGGGTGTAGACTAAGTATAAATCCTGAAATAGAATCAGAAGATGATTGTCATGTGTGGAATGAAAATGTAGTTGATGAAGTATCGAAAGAAAAGCCAAATTTAATTATAAGTTTAGCTGATATCGCACAAGCTAATGAAACAGAAGCTCCATCCGGATTTGTAGAATAATTTAAAAGATTTAAAGATAAAAATATTGAGGTACTCGCTATCAGAGATACACTGTATTTCCTCAAGATGTTCCAGGATATTTAAATACTAACGGTTTTAAATCAGAGAAATGTAATGCCTCGCGGGACGATACAGTAGTGTATAATGCTCCGTGGGATAAACTAGAAAATCCTCCATCTAATGTACATTATGTAGATTATACTAAATATATGTGCGAAGAAAATCATTGTTCACCTATAGTTGGTAATATAGTTGCTTATATTGACAAAAGTCATATGTCTGCAACATTTAATGAAACTTTTAGACCGATTATAAGAAAAGATGTAATAGAAATTTCAAAAGATAATAGGTGATGTTATGAAGAAAGTGACAATGTTTTTATGGAATCATTTTACAAATGATGCTCGTGTATTGAGAGAAGGGAATACTTTAAGTGAAAATGGTTATGATATAAACTTGATTGCAATAGAAAAAGCTAATGATAAAGCCATACCAAAATTTGAAGAAATAAATAAAAATTTCAAAGTAAATAGAGTAAGAATGTATCCTATTACTTTAATGAAATATCAATCCAATAAGAGAAAAACTAGTATTGGTGTTGTATTAGGATTTCTGATTTTTGGCCCTTTAACTTATGTTAAATCTAAAAAACTATTTACCTTTTTATCTTCTTTGCTTTTAGGGATGATATTTTTTGTTAAGAATAAATTTGTCAGAAGAAATATGATTAAATTCATCAGAAGCTATAGAATGATATTAAAAGGATATTCTTACAACTCAGATATTTATCATTCTCATGATTTAAATACTTTAACTCAGGGAGTAATATGTTCTAAAATGAGAATTAAAAAGAAAAAATTAATCTATGATTCTCATGAGATTCAAACTGATCGAACTGGATATAATCCTAAAATAATTAAAGTGTGGGAAAGAGCACTATTGCGATTTGTAGATCAAACGATAGTGGAAAACGAGACGCGAGCAGAAGTCCATGAAAAATTATATGGTTATCAGCCTAAAAGTTTATATAATTATTCAGAGTATTATGAAATAAAAAATAAACCTGATATAAACTTAAAAAAAATATTGAATCTAAATAACAATGACAAAATATTATTATACCAAGGCGGTATACAACCAGGTAGAGGCTTGGAAATATTAGTTAGAATGATGAAGTTTGTCGAAGGTGGCACTTTAGTTTTTATTGGTGACGGACGACAGAAGCCAGAATTAATAGAGTTAGTAAATTCAGGAAATTTATCAGATAAAGTAAAATTCGTTGATAAAGTACCTCTGGATGATCTACCATCGTATACTAAGCAAGCATATTTAGGTTTCCAAGTACTTCAAAATGTTAATTTAAATCACTATACAGCATCATCGAATAAATTATTTGAATATATAATGGCTAACGTACCTGTCATTAGTTGCGATTTCCCAGAAATAAAAAAAATTGTAGATAACGAAAAAATTGGATTGTCTATAGATGCGTCCAATGAACAAAAAATAGCTTCAGCTGTGAACAAATTAATAATTGATGTAGACCAAAGAAATTATTTTAGCGATAATTGTGAGAAAGCTAAAATAAAATATAATTGGAACAATGAAGAGAAAAAGTTATTAGATATATATAATAACTTATAAGGAAGAGTGTTAAATCTATGACTTACAAAGTAAAAGTCGAAAATGTTTCTAAAGTATACGATTTAAATCGCAGTAAATTTTCAAAATTAATGTCTCTATTTACCTTGGGTCACTTCTATAAAGAAAAACCGTATTATGCTTTAAGAGATATAAATTTTGAAGTTCAACCTGGTGACTCTTTAGGAATCGTTGGTGTCAATGGATCAGGAAAATCAACTTTATCCGATTTATTAGGCGAAGTAACAGTACCAACCGAAGGCAACATAAAAATAAATGGTCATAGTTCTTTGATTGCAATTAATGCAGGATTGAATCAAGAACTTACAGGTGAAGAAAATATACGAATGAAATGTCTGATGCATGGACTAACCCAAGAGACTATTGATGCGATATATGATGATATCGTAGAATTTAGTGAGCTAGGGGATTTTATTGCACAACCAATAAAATCTTATTCAAGTGGGATGAAATCAAGATTAGGTTTTTCTATTGCTATTCACACAAATCCAGATGTACTAATAGTTGACGAGGCACTTTCTGTAGGCGATGAAACTTTTTCTAATAAATGTATAGTTAGAATGAAGCAATTTCAAAAAGAAGGAAAGACTATATTTTTTGTTTCTCATTCTGCGAAACAAATTGCAAAAATGTGTAATAAAGCTATGTGGATACATTATGGAGAATTGAGAGAATATGGTGATTGTATACCAATTGCTAATGAATATGCAAGATTTGTAAATAGATATAAAGCTCTTAGTAAGGAAGAACAGAAAGATTATAAAAAAGAAATGATTGAAAAACAACAGAAAAAAGGTGAAAATTTAAATGAAAAGAAATATAAACGACCGGTTTTGAATTATATTCCAGCTATAGGAGTTTTTGGTTTGTTCCTTTATAGTATTTTGAATTTGTTAGATTTCTTCTGATTCAATCAATAATTAGTTAGGATGAATTATATTGAATAAAGCATATCAAAGTAATCCTTTTATTATTAGTAAGAATGAGTTGCTTTCAACAGGAAAAGAATTTGACGAATATCTAAAATTATCATCCTGTTTTTTATATTATGATGACAAAAAGAAAATTAAGATTTATTCTCAAGAGGGTATATCCTGTATCATTATTGGATATCTATTGGATATTACAGATGGATTTAAATCACAAGAGGACATTGCTTTAGAATTAATAGACTTGTATACAAAAAGTTCTGATGCATTCATAAATAAAATAGACTATATAAACGGTAGATATAACTTAATAATAGATGATGGTATAGATGTAAATGTTTTTACAGATGCAACTTGTTTACGACCTCTATTTTACTGGAATAATGAAATTTTTGGTTCTCACGAATCATTAGTACATTCTGTAGTTGAGAAAGAAAAGAAAATTAAACTCAAAGTAGACGAGTCGAAGATGAAAGGACTATTGAATCTCACAAGTACTGAAGATATTTATAAGTTTAATGCTAATAATAAATTTTCATTTAATACCGAAAAATTTGAACGTATTTATCCTAGAAATGAATTTACAGAATTGACTTTAGATTATGTTTATGAGGAAACAGAACCGTTTTTTCAAACACAAGTAGATTGGATCGAAAATAATTTTAATGATATTTATTTGTCATTAACCGGAGGATTCGATTCGAAGGTTTCATTAGCTATCTCTAAAAATATTAAATCAAAAATTAAATATTTCACATATATGATTAACTTTAACAGTAAATCTTCTAGTCGGTATGAAAATATCTTCAAAATTGATAAATGGAATGTAGAAAATCTAGTTTATAATTTAGATTTAAATCATCAAATGTATTATTTTAAAGATTATCCTGCTGATGAAGAGTATCTAAAACTATTAAGAGAAAATGTATCATCAGAACATTCCTATGAACTTGCAAAAGTATTAAATAAAGAATTAGAACCAAACTCGATTCACATTAAATCCACTATATATGAGTTAGCGAAACTGCCATATCAAGAAAAATATGATAAAGTTAAAGATGCAAGTGCATTAATAAATATGGTTAAAAATTGGGTTCCAAAAGAATACAAACATAAAAACCAATGGATTTTAAATAAAATTGATGATTTTGTAACAAAAAATGATTATAAACAAGTATTGAACTTGAATTATCTTTTACCATCAATTCTTTATTGGGAATCAAGGATGGGTAATTGGCATGGTGATATTACTCAGGAAACTGACCTAACATCTGAAACTTTTGTTTTTATTAATAATAGATTTATGTTGGATAAATTTATTCGATTAAATCAAACAGATAGAAAAGAAAACTCTTATCTAAAAAAAATAATTAACGAAAAATGGCCAATTTTAAATTTTTATATTCCTAATACTAAAACAACATTAAGTGATAAACTTAAAGAAAAAGAAAATTCTAGTGTAGTAAATAAAAGATTAAATGTTAAAAACATGAAAAATATCATAGTTAAAGTTCATGAGGGTAATTTAAATATTGAACCTATGAGAAATATTCAACTAAGAGATGATTTAATATATTTTAACATTGAAAATAACTTTCTTGATTATGTTGATGTGCAATTTAAAAGTTTCTATAAACACCCTGAAAAAAATATATTTATCTATATTAATGGAATCCGTTATTCTATTAACGATTTAACCCAAGGGGTTAATTGTACAATAAAACCAGATCAACAGGTTAAAGTAGAAATTGAATACACTAAAAATTTTGTTAAAGATTCTTGGTTTAGAGCTTCTATGTTAGAAATTAAAACTATTTAATATAATTCAATATTAATCTTCACTATTAAGAAAGGCTGAACTTAATTGTTTAGCCTTTATCCTTGTAAAAGTATAGGTGAATTATGAAAATATTACTGATCACACAAAATTTTTATCCAGAAATCGGTTCCGGTGCCAATAGATTAAAAAATTTATATATCCAGCTGTCTAAAAAGCATGAGGTTGAAGTGCTGACGACAAATCCATCGTATCCGAATGCAAAGATGTATGATGAAGATAAGTACTGGAGCAATGACCAGATAAATCATTCAAAAGATATAATGAGATTCAAAATGAGAACGGATAAGCAGAGTAAATCGATGGTATTTCGTTTATTATATTATTTTGAACTTGCTTACAAGGTTCGCGTGTATGTAAAAAAATATCAGCATCTGTATGATGTTGTGTATGTTACGTCACCAAATATATTTCTCCCATGGGCTGCTTTTTTTCAGAAGAGAAAGAAAGGTGTCCAACGTATTTTAGAAGTGCGGGATTTATGGCCAGACAGTGTCCGTGATGTTGAGAAGATGAATATCGAGTTATTTTTCCCTATCTTAAAATTCATGGAAAAGATGATGTATAAACAGTCCGATAAAATAGTTATTAACAATGAAGGGTTTAGAGAATACATAAAACGAATGGTCAAGAATAAATCTGTCTTA
>Ga0079226_10004020_pt1 | contig 11242 bp, 4 predicted proteins | sample Poulit2014_FD_76345 | JGI IMG/M metagenome (GOLD analysis project Ga0079226, IMG submission 76345) | Agricultural soil microbial communities from Georgia to study Nitrogen management - Poultry litter 2014 | ecosystem: Environmental > Terrestrial > Soil > Agricultural land | place: USA: Georgia...
GATAATGGCGTTATTGGCGGTGTGCCAGGCAACGTCAAGATGACTCGCAACACGGGAGACCGACAAGTCATCCAGCACGATGGCAGCCAAGGCCCAGCGTATCGCCCCATGGGAAAGCTTTGAGCGTGGCGGTCTTTCTTTAAGCATTCCATGGCTTTAAGGTATTTAGCTCTGTACACCAGATTTGACCATAGCTCTCTAAATACGAGCAATCCGTAAGTTACATTTTTTACTAAAAGGCGTAGATGACAATAGCTGGTCCAGCTAAATCATAGAGTTTCACGTTGCTTCTCAAGGTGCTTGATATGTTTCAAGCATCTTGCCCAAAACTGTGTCCCGACCTCCCTATATGTATATGAGCTTGAAGCTCATAACATAATAGGAGACTGAAAATGAATAAATTTACTGAAGCATCTTTGCTTGTCTTGCATTGGTTTTTGAACGTGACATCTGTGTTCTGCCTTGTGTTTGCCACGGTTGGCTTGATGTATAACCTTGTAGCAATACCGAAAGCGATCATATTGATTTGCTCGTACGTGTTGCTAGCAGCGGCAAAGCTATACGTAGAAGGGCGCATACCTGATAAGTCAAAAATCATAAATTTCTTTGGTCTATAACCGAAGCCCGCTTACGCGGGCTTCTTTATTTTTCTTTATGCAACCACATATAGTGTCATTCTCAAGGGTAAAGGTGCTATATGTAGTGTTTCTGGTTGACTGGCTGTCAACCTGTACAGTAGCATCGATATTCGGACAACAATTGTTTTGTTCATCACAAAAACCAAGGAGAAAACTATGCCTAACACCAGATAAATGAGAAATTGCTATGAGTATTATTGCTTACGAGAACCATGTCGCACTAAATTCGCAAAACGTGGAGCTCACACCTGCTAGCGCGTTTGAGCTTGCGCCGATTTTTGATTTACGCTATCGCGAAGCCTCCGCTTCTTCCCACCTTAATAAACTTCTGTTTGATCATACGTATTCTTCCAAAGCTAAAACTTTTGCTTCTGGCTTAATGCTATGTGCTTTTAATTTCCAGGTGGCGAGAAGAGTCTGTATAGATCTGAAAGTTGCGCCGGCTATGTTTTTTTCGCAGAGTTGGCAGCGCTCATTGAAACCACGCCTAAAGCCCATACAAGCCTATTCTTTATCTTGGGGTGTTACTCCATTTTCCATTGCCAGCCCCCTCGTAAAAACGCGTTCTTATTTAATGTCATTACCAGCTAAATTGATCGATGAGCTCATTCGTATTGCCCCACCTGTTATAACGACAAAAGATAGAAAAGGTAGCTCAAGAGTTATTGCGAATCAGCTAATTGCACTGCTGACTTACCTTACGCGTGGAAATACAACTATTGTTACCAAAGAGCTAGAAACTAGACCGGGCTTAGAGCGCTCGTTAGCTGAAATGTGTGCCGCTTATGTGCTTCTGTTGGAGCCTATTTTTGAACAGCGCAAACAGGAAATCGTGCGTGCATGCGGAAGTTTAGATTTTGCGCAGTCGCTAACTGGCTACTCAAAATCTCGCTGCGCTCAGTTATTAAGAGGAGCGCGATAATGAATACTCACTTCGAAGAACTGCTGGGCTTGCTAGGCGTTACTGAGCAAAAATTGCTAAAGGCGTTATATATCGTACGTGCGCCAAGATCTTTAGTGGCAATTGTTCCGCTTTGCCAAGCTTTTATGGAGACCATTGAAGAGTTTCCAATACTCAGCCAAATGCCAAATCAGCATTTGCTTCGTAACCCCAAATGGCAAGTTGTGCCAGAAATTTTTGAGGGGCAAAGTTTCGCAATTAACAGCGAAGAATATGCTGAGGGGCTAGAGCTGCTAGGGCGTATAGCTGTACTGCAGACTGATGAAGAGCATTTTTCTGGAAGATGTTTAGAAAAGAGAAAAAATAAATGGACGCCCTTGCGGCCCTATACTGGCGATAGCGTTATCGGTGAATTACTGTTGGTAACCACGGCGAAACAAGATAACCAAGAATATTTTTCTGCTGTGGCTGCATGGCTAATAAGGCAGGTGCAGTATTTTCATTTCCAAAGGTTGTCTTTGGGGGCTTACGAGCAATACATGCTAGGTGATGAGTCTCGTCTCAAAGACCTTCACCATGGAGGGCGCCCGTACACGGCCTCGCTTTCACTCAAAGAGTTAGCAGCAAGCAAAGTACTTGGCGTTTATGCGTCAATGTTTGGTGCCTTAGATGAAAAGACAAGTTTTAAACTCGCCTTGCTAGCTTCTTTTGATGATGCCTCTACGAAGACGGAAAGAAAGAGGCTCGCCGGTGCTGCAGATTCACATTTTTCTTTGGCTAACGAGTCTTTAGATAGCCTTGCATCGGAGACGACAAAATTAATCCCGAGGAGCTGGCAGCTTCTTTTATTTTCTATTTGGGAAAAGCATTTGCATCTTATCACTCGCCCAGGCGGTGGAGGAGGCAGTGTGTCAGGACGGCATGTTGAGAGTTCTGAAATTGTCTATGGATCGGTACTTACAGAGGCTCTCATGCGTACCGGCGACGAAGGGGATGGACATGCTGGCATTGTTGATGATTTCTTTGAACGCGCAAAAACAGTTGACGACCCAGAGAGCGATGATCCAGGCGAAGAAGAGCAATGCGAACCGGTGTTTTCTCTTTATTTAAGTGACCAAGATGATTTGCTGTTATCGTTTTATGCCTCAAAAAGCATTCAATCTTCTGTTGAACTTCAGAATGCGCAGTTGCCATGGACGCGTTATTTGCTGTCCTCAGAGGCCGTCCGAGAAGTGCTGAACCATGTAACGAAACCCTTTAATTGCACTAACTATTATGAAGTTCTTGCACGCTTAGGGATCGCACTTAGCCTTATTACTGGCAGGGCGATTGAAGAACTCGTTGAGCCTGTGATTACTGAAACAGATGAATACCCTACAGCAAAAAGCCCTGTGGTAATAAATAAAACCAAAAGTTATTTACTACTATTTGCTGCCCGTCCTAAGCTGGCTGATAAGCACTTAAATGTACCATTTTGCTATCAGCATCAAGAGTATATTGTTCTGCCGCTGCCCAAGATATTGGCACCACTAGTTCAAACTTTGCAGGTAGGACAAAATAAGCGGCGTGTTAGTGTTGTCCGTCTTAGCAAGAAGATTCTCAAAAACGTACCATCCCAGTACAGAGTGACGTCTAAATCGCTACGAAACACCTTTGTTCAAGTGTTATTAAATATTGCGGGTGGCGACCTTGGGCTACAAAAATTAATTACAGATGGCAATGAAGCCAATACGCAAAACATTATTCATTATGCCTCTTACCCGCTTGGGGATGTTGAATATTGTTGGCGGGTGGCAGTGGAGATGCTGACAGGAGAATGCTTGCCGGCAATATCTTTAACTAATGCCGTTCAGCCTTGGGTTGGCACGCCGCATAGTTACGATATAGAGCAGCTTAAACAAGTTTTTGAGCAGTTACAGAACTCCATTATTAAGGCAGATTTGAATAATGACTTGCTCGAAGCCTTTCATAACTTCTCGCTTTATATGGCCGTGCGTCTGGGTTTAGCCACAGCGGGGCGAAGCACTAAAAGGCCATTACCACGCATTTACGTTGCAAATGGTTGGGCGCTGGTGACAGACAAAAGCCGTGCGGATGGCTCTACGGATAGGGTGCTGCCTTTAACCACAGCGCTCATGCAACAAATTGCGATATATATTGATGTTGCAAAAGCGTTGACGCCTCTCGAACCGGCCCTCGCACCATTGCAAAAAGATGAACGAGGGCTGTTTTTGCAGCTTGTATGTTTAGATGAAGATAGGCGCTTTGTGCCTTATCAACCTAAGCATTTATACGAAAACAAACATCTTCGTGGGTTGATGCCGAATTGGGGTAGGAAGGTTGTACGGTCAGCATTACCTAGTTTGCCAGGACGTTTTAAAGATACCGGCTTAGGTCATTGGGTGAGGGGGCGGCATTCTTGGGACGTCACAAGCATCTTAAATGCTAATTTTTTTAGAAATGTTTGGTTATCAACACAAGAGCAGTTGGAAAAGCTACTTGGTTTTAAAGAAATAAATATCGGCAAGCTAGGTTTAAGTGGGCAACGCATTGCGCGTGAGTACCCCAAAAATATAAAAACGACACTGCTTAAACAATTGCCTAAGCATGAGTACTCAGCAGCTGAGATAAGATTGCGATTGGAATCCGCTGCCCCCAATTACCTCAGCGCAGTTGAGGCACCCAACACAAAAGAAAAGCCGAATGTGGCTTTAGAAATGGTGCGAATAATGCTTCGGCGTTACGCTACTGAATTGCCTATGAGTAGGCTAGCCAGCTTGGCGGATTCTGCTTGCTTATATGTTAGGGAAAAATACAGTATCCCCCTTTTTGCTAATAGACCACGACCAATGTTTTCAAGCCAGCATGTACTGAAGTTTACAGCTATTCAGGCATTGGCTTATTTTGGCGAGCATTATGCAAAATTATTTTTTGCTGATTTAGCATTATTGCCAGAAAAACAATGGAACGATGCGGTTAAGGAACATACCGCTAATATTGAGTTAGGCCGTTTGATTATGGTTGGCATTTGGCGCTTAGGGCTGAATCGTTGGGCGTTGCTTGATGAATGGCTGAAAAGTTTATGGCAAGAAAGCTCTGTTTATGCGGCAGGTCCTCTGCGCTATGTAAGTTTTCGCATTAAGGCAGAAAACCGACAAGATACCATGCGCCGAACAGTTTTCTATGATGATTTCACAATGGCTTACCTCATTAGTGAAAATGAGGATTTGAAAAGGCGTGTGTTACCAGTGCTATTTGGCAAGGAATTTATGACGCCAAGGCGTCGCCGAAGAAAAGCAGAGAGTGCGGTACGCGCATACCTCTCGCAGCTTAATCCAGTAGCACCGTTAACACTGTCTCACCTGACGGGTGCTTGCTCACAATGGATTCTCCTTAATGGCTCGCCCATCTTGGCGGCTTACTCACGTGGCGCTTTTCTAACGGAAGACTTGGGCGATGATGTGATACGTCGCTTGCAAGGGCTTAAGCCAAATAGACAAAACGTCAATAAGAAAGCGGCTCCAAGATATAAAGAAAATACTATTGTTGACGCTGGTGTTCCACAGGATGTGGTAGCAGCCTCACCCTTTATTAGTACGTTAAGCAGTGTGGATAGCAACAACAAACAAGATTGGTTAGAGGCATTCCATAGTTTTAAACCCGCCACCTCGCTTGAAGCGCTTGTTCATGCGTTTTCACTATGGCTTACAGAGCATTCAGCTCAAAAAAACAATGAGCTAAGTAATAGAGAAAAAGGCACACTGGTGAACCGTATTAGCGTTGTAGCGCATACGCTGCTTGGCGAATACGGAGCCACAGGTAAAGCTCCTGCTATTGATGAAAGTTTGCTCGATGAATGGTTTGAACTCGGTCGTGCGCACTTTAGAGAAAAAACCAATCAAGGAGCTTTGTTTCAGTTTTATCATTTTCTTAAGCAGCATCCCGTGAATGAAATAGGCTGGCAAGTTGGCGAGCTTGGCCAAGCGCCTGAGCAACAAGTTTCTGCCCGAGTGTTTAGCGCAGAAGAAACACAAGAAATTAAGCGGCGGGTATTGTCCGCAGAATCAGGGATTGGCAACCCAAATAACCGCCTTACAGCTGCGCGTGTTTTAGATTTAGTAAGCACTTACGGCGTGCGTAGGGGTGAGGCCGTGGCATTAAGAGGTGTTGATTATCAAAGTGATATTATTCGAGTTCAACCGTATGGGAAGCACCTGCTAAAAACCGCTAGCGCAGATCGCGTGTTACCTCTATCCATCGCCTCGTCGAACACGCGCGAATGGTTAAGCGATGCAAAAGCGGAAAATAAAAAATATTTACTTGCTGTCACTGAAGATGAGGTAGGTGCAGAAAACTTTTTTCACCCACTGAATGGTATGCTCAAAGATGTTACTCAAGATCATAGCATGGGGCTGCACCATTTTAGACATACCGTTGCCAGCCAGTGGTTAGCGTCACTTATAAAATACTCGTCAGGCTTAGATCTTTTAGCAGCCGATATGCCATGGCTATCCTCTTGGCTGGTGGAAGATGAGCGCATAGCAGCTTTTTTAAATAACGAAGTGGATGGAGGGCAAGGGCTGCGCGTACTCTCCGCAATGTTGGGGCATTTGCACCCAACTACAACGCTGCGCCATTACGTGCATTCATTGTGTATTTGCCTGCATGGCTCTCTTAACAAAATCGATACGCTATCCATTACGCGTAGCTTTGAAAGACGTGTGGCGAGCCGCGCTACGATAAAGCGCTGGGCTAAAGATGCCCGAGAAAGCGCAGCTCATATTGATGATACAAAGCTACGTCAGCAGGCTGAAAACAGAGTGATACGCGATCACATAGAGCGTCGCTTTAAGCAAAAGGGTATTCATGTTGATGAAAGGAGATTAGATGCTTTTTCTCGTTCTGTTTCCATTGACGAAAACACACACGGAAAAAAGGAAAACGCGAAAGAACTGAATTTTCTCTTTATAGAAAGTCTAGATTATTCACTGCGCCATGGCGCCTCCCTTGTGGATAAAAACACCCTTAAGCAAGCAGCAGAAAGACTGCAAGCATTAGCGAAAATTCCTAGCGGTAAGAAAGGCTCAGACACCATGCGCCACCCCTTGGAGCCTAATGAAAAAGGCATCCTGCTGCCAAAGCCGTTGGCTGCAGGAAGCGCGCAAAAAGCGGCAAATAGCTTGTGCCTATGGCTAGCAGACTTACAAGAGAAAGACGAGGAAACGTTTTTGTGGCTGTTGGAAAAATGGAAATACGCTAGCGAAAGAGAAAGAGGACGTATTCTTTTGCAGGGAAAAAAAGAAAAAGACATTGCCGAAAAGCTCGTCGGTCAAGGGTTAGTGGAAATTCAGATTGAAACCCTTTCAAAGACTAACGATACCTGGCGTATGCGTATTAAGTGCTTAGATGATACGGGCAAATTGGTAACTAGGGATACTGTAGCAGTGCGGTGGGTGATGAGCTATGTGATAGCGCTATATAGTGCCTTATGGAGCGCAAAGCAGTTGCAAAAAAGGAGCGAGAGGTGATCTTTGAAGTAAATGCAGAACGAATTGGACGTTTAGATGAGCACCAGCTTGTTGAGTTGCTTAGACGATTAATTCTTGCTGAGTTAAATAAACATTCAATTCCATTAAGTTCTGGAACTGCGCCCGCCCAGATCACTATACCGGATGGCGGTGAAGATGCCCGCGTGGAGTGGAAGGGTGGTCCAGATAAAACGGATTGGTTGCCGAAACGTTTTACTGTCTTTCAGTGCAAGAAAGGAACTATTAGCCCGAGTAGTTTAAAAAAAGAGGTGCAAAAATCAGATAGCTCTGGGCTAAAAGATGCGCTAAAGAACCTCATAGGTCGGAATGGAGCATATGTAGTTGTCACCACTTCTGCTGTTGTAGGCGCTAAACATGAAGAGCGTATAAACGGTATTAAGCTTGGTATTAGTGAATCAGGTAGTAATCCAAATTTGCTTTCTGAAATCACTATTTATGACTGTAACAGACTCGCTAGCTGGACAAATTCTCACCCAGCGGTGGCGTTTTGGCTGAATGGCTTATTACGAGAGGTAAGTCTGAAAGGTTTTCAAACTTACGAGAGCTGGTCTCGTTCGTATGAAGTATGCAGTGTGGAATTCCAAAAAAGCGACGACGTGCGCTTTGTTGCTAAAGGGCAAGCGTTTAGAAGCTGGAAGGGGCTTGAGAAATCAGCATTTGAAGCAAACGATTTCGAGGGAATTCGACAGACAATATTTTCATTTTTTCAAACACAAGGAAGATCTGTTCGTGTCACTGGTGCATCCGGGTATGGCAAGACGCGCTTCGTTCATCAGCTTATTGCGGAGAGCGAAGAACAAGAAACACTATCAGCAACACAAGTTATTTATTGCACCTATGAGGATGTTGAAAATCAGCTTATTAATGAAGTTCGTGAAATAGTAGATTCAGGCTCTCGCTCACTTGTTATAGTCGATGATTGTCCCGACGAAGAGCACATTAAGCTAGCTGAAACTGTTCAGAGAATTGGATCAAATAGCCATCTTATAACAATAGGTGTAGAGACTACTTCGGAGGGATTATCTAACAATTTGGTTGTTGAACTGCAGGAAGCTTCGAATGAGTTGGTTGAGAGGATTTCGAAAGCAGTAAGTCCAACAGTAACCGCAAAAAATAAATTGTTAATTCGAGAGTTGTCTCAGGGCTTCCCTAGAATGGCGATCCTAGCTTCTCAAGCCATAGAAGAAAGAGATCATGAGATTTCCTCAGTTGAGACATTGATATCGCGAATTCTTTGGGGTAATCGCCGAGAAGATAGTTCTGCCCTCGAAAGTTTACAAATATTCAGTCTATTCACGATTGTAGGAATGGACAAAAGTGCGGCAGCAGAGCTCGAAGAAATAGCTAAATTTAGCGAAAAAAGTCTTAGAAAAATGTTTAGAGAGCTCCAGAATTTTGCTAATAGAAAAGTTTTGTTTCGGCAGGGGGATTATGGTGAGGTACAACCGCTACCACTTGCTATTCGTTTATCTAAACAATGGATTGAAAGCAACCCAGCAGGTACTTTAGAAGAACTGTTTGGCTCTTTAAGTGACAACATGAGACTGAAGCTGCTTGGCCGATTAAAATGGCTGGCTTGGGCAGATGAGGTGAAGACGCTAGGTCATTCGCTGCTTCAAACAACGGTGCTTAGTGTTGAGACATTAGACAGTGAGCTCAACTCAAAAATTGTTGAAAGAATCTCTTTCCTAGCACCTGAGGCAACGGTAAGACGTTTGAATACATTATTTTCTGATGTATCAATTGACGACTTATTAAGTTTTTCTGTTGGCAGACGAAATGTTATTTGGATGTTGGAGAGGTTAGCATTCCGCCGACAGACTTTTGATTTGTCAGCTAAGTTATTATTAAAACTAGCGGCGGCAGAGAATGAAGGTTTTTCAAATAATGCTTCCGGCCAATTTAAGCAGCTATATCAACTTTATCTTTCAGGAACAGAAGCACTCCCAGAAGAGAAGCTTGCTGTGTTGGATGATGGATTGGCTAGTTCTGATCAAAGGATTCGTCAGGTATGTGTTAGTGCACTTAATGAAATGTTGGAGGATGGTCATTTCTCAAGGTCTAGTGGAGTTGAGTATATTAGTATTAGCGAAACTTTAGAGGACTGGTCTCCTACGACTTATGGTGAGATATTAGATTATTTCAAAGCAGCGCTGTCACGTCTCAAGCAAATTGCTTTGAAAAAAGAAGATCCATGCTCAAGAGAAGCTTTAGATATTATTGGGACACGCTTGAGAAGTATGTTTTCTTATGAGGTGTTGTATGAAGAACTTCATGAGATAGTCTCCGACTTGCTTGAAGCTTATCCTGGCTGGTATCAGCCGGCTTTAGCAGTAAATGAATGGTTGTACTTTGATCGCGATAAAGCACCAAAACCTTATCAAGAAAAGCTTCGAGCATATTATGACGAACTCATACCATCGGAAACGTTAGATAAAATTTATTACTACAGTAATGGCGCAGGGGGTGTTGTTTACAATCCTGATGCTGGTTATAGCAATGCGGATGATGATGATTTTTATTATGGTCAACAGCAAGCATATGCGTTAATTGATTCTGCTCCTAAGGTCGTGGAATATTTTTTGCCGCTTGTAGATTCCCTTTTAGAAAGCCCCGTCAATCTCGGTCCTTCAGTTATTCGGCATATTTCATTGCATGTGCACGATTCAGAACGGTTGATGCATTACTTGCTCAATAACATTGAATCGGGCAATGATATATCAAGTTTAGTGCGTAGTGCTCTGTCGGGTCTAGCTCAAGTGGACAGAAATAAAGCGTTAGAGTGCTTGAGCTCTGTGCTTGATGTTCCATCGCTAAGCGCCTCAAAGGTTGAAATGATTAGAGTCGTAGGGTTGGATGATCAGCTCATGCGATTGGTAATAGCACTCGTACAAAACGATGAAGTGGAGCCAAGCCAAGTTAGAGGTATAGCTTTTAATCGTATTCTCCAGGATGTTGATACGGATTTAGTAGAGTCGCTCGTAAATGTTTTATTACAAAAGTCGGCAAGTGGTGCGTGGGCGAGCATTGAGTTCTTAAGGTTCGCTTTACGTGATTCCAAACCAATTGATGACAAGTTATTTAACGGTGTGAAGTCCACTGTGCTCAATCGTTGTTTGTTTGATAAACCTCGTTATTCAAACATGGACTGGTACTATTGGCATTATCTCGTAGAAAGGCTTTTAGAAAGCTATGACGATGACAAATTTATTTCTGACTTATTAGATTTTATTATTTCTGTGACCTCTATTCAGGGGTACACAGCTATATTTGCTTTTAAAAAGGGCGCGAAGAAGGTCCTCGTTCGATTAAGTCATACGCATTCTCGGTTAGTCTGGGAGAAATATCTTGAAGCTAGGAAAGCAGGAAGCCAGCATGAATTGGGCGGCCTTGCTGATTTGTTCGAAACTAATATCAATGAGCCTGAGTTGCCAGGGGTGCTGAATAACATTCCTGAAGATATCTACATACCGTGGATGCTTGAAGAGAGAGATGAGCGTGTTACGAAGGTTTTGAAATGGATTAAGTTGTTTGATGACGAGACAAATAGATACAAGTGGGATGCTAAATTTATTCAGTTCATCGAAAAATATGTAACCAGACAAGAAGTGTTGGAGCCTTTGCGTTCAAGGCTTACAACTGGTGTATGGGTGGGCACTTTGGTTCAAAAATTAGACTCAGAGTATAATAGGCTTTCGAAGCTACGTTGCGTTATTACCAACCCCCATGTGCTTTTGTGGATAGATAGGATGTTGGTGGATTTAGAAGAGCAAATTGATCTGGAATCTCAATATGATGCTAATAGGGAAGCCTCTTTTAAAGCATGATAAGAAAATTTCACAATGTAAAGTTTAAAGTTTTCGCTGAAGCAAATTAGGTATTTCTGAATTATAGGCTTTTATAAGCGTCATAATAAATAGTTTTTATATAAGGAAAAACATATGACCAGTACTCAACAACGTGCCGCTTTGCAGCGTCAAATTTGGGCTATTGCCAACGAAGTTCGTGGCGCAGTTGATGGATGGGATTTCAAACAGTACGTGCTTGGCGCGCTGTTCTATCGCTTTATCAGTGAAAACTTTGCCAGCTATATCGAGGGCGGCGATGAAAGTGTTGATTATGCGAAACTAGATGATTCAGTTATTACCCCCGAC
>Ga0079226_10004021_pt1 | contig 11240 bp, 6 predicted proteins | sample Poulit2014_FD_76345 | JGI IMG/M metagenome (GOLD analysis project Ga0079226, IMG submission 76345) | Agricultural soil microbial communities from Georgia to study Nitrogen management - Poultry litter 2014 | ecosystem: Environmental > Terrestrial > Soil > Agricultural land | place: USA: Georgia...
TGCAGAAGGTATTATGTTCCCCCTCAACCGTTCTGGTGATGAGGAAGGCTGTCAGTTTGAAGATGGTGTAGTCACCACGCCTACAGGTTTTAAAGACGCCTTTAATGCACTCGCTGAAGGTGGTTGGACTGCTTTTTCTGGTAACCCAGAGTTTGGCGGACAAGGCATGCCAAAGTCCTTGGCTGTGTTGTTTGAAGAAATGATGCACAGTGCTAACTGTTCGTTGGCGTTGTATCCACTACTATCTAATGGTGCCTGCTTGGCCATTGATGCTCACGCTACAGAAGAGCTCAAGCAAACCTACTTGCCAAAGATTTATGCAGGCGAGTGGAGTGGCACCATGTGCTTAACCGAGCCTCATTCTGGTACGGATTTGGGTATCTTAAAAACCAAAGCTGAACCATTGGCTGATGGCAGCTATGAAATCACCGGCACCAAAATCTTTATTACCGGTGGTGAGCACGATTTAACGGAAAACATTGTTCACCTTGTACTCGCTCGTTTGCCTGGCGCACCTCAGGGTCCTAAAGGCATTTCCTTGTTTATTGTGCCCAAATTCTTGGTTAACGAAGATGGCAGCTTAGGTGAGCGTAATGGCGCGGCGTGTGGCTCCATCGAGCACAAAATGGGCATTAAAGGTTCCGCTACCTGTGTCATGAACTTTGATAACGCCAAAGGCTGGTTGGTAGGCGAAGAGAATAATGGCCTCGCCTGCATGTTCACCATGATGAACTATGAGCGTGTATCCATTGGTTTGCAGGGCTTAGGTTTGGGTGAAACCAGCTATCAAAGCGCGGTGGAATATGCGCTTGATCGTATCCAAGGGCGTGCTGCTACAGGAGCACAGAATCCTGAACAAGCGGCAGATCCCATTATTGTGCATGGCGATGTTCGTCGTATGCTGATGACCATGCGTGCGTTGAACCAAGGCGGTCGTGCCTTAGCTGCGTACCTTGGGTTGCAGTTGGATATTGCTAAGTTTTCTGAAGATGCTGAAGCACGTGCTAAAGCAGAAGACCGAGTGGCTTTATTAACTCCCGTCGCTAAAGCCTTCTTTACAGATCGCGGTTTGGATACCACTGTTCTTGGTCAGCAAGTGTTTGGTGGTCATGGCTATATTCGCGAATGGGGCATGGAGCAAATGGTGCGTGATGTGCGCATTGCTCAGATTTATGAAGGCACCAATGGTATTCAAGCGTTGGATTTAGCGGGCCGTAAGGTAGCGCGCAACAAAGGCGCTTCTATGGCAGCTCTTATCGCAGAAATTCGCGAGTGGATTGGTACCGAGAAAGGCAAAATCGGTGAATTAGCTGCTCAGCTTGAAGAAGCTTTGGTGCTTGCCGAAACAGCCACCGCTAATTTGCTAGAACAGGCCGCGGAAGATCCTAATGCCATCAATGCGTTAGCAGTAGAGTACCTCGATATTGTAGGTTATGTGCTTTACGCTTGGCTGTGGGCACGCATGATTGCAGCTGTGGACGGTCGTGATGATGAGTTTGCTAATAGCAAGCGCATTACAGCCGCTTTCTACTATGAGCGCTTATTGCCGAAAATCCATAGCTTGTATGCCCAGTTTAAAGCGGGTAGCAAGAACATTATGGCATTGGCGGCAGATCAGTTCTAAGTTGTTGTGCTATATCAACAAAAAAGCCAGCCTGATGCTGGCTTTTTTGTGTCAATTTATAGGCTTAAACGTAAGGAGAGGTCTACGGCGCGCACATGTTTGGTCAGTGCACCAATAGAGATATAATCCACTCCTGTCTTGGCTACCTGCGCAATGTTATCCGCAGTAATATCCCCTGAAGCTTCAAGTTTAACCCTGCCATTTACAAGCTTAGCGGCGGTAGCCATATCCGCGTAGCTAAAGTTGTCCAGCATAATCACGTCACATTCTGTGTTCATGGCTTCTTGTACTTGTTCCATGGTTTCGGTTTCTACTTCTATCCAGCGGTTTGGATACAGTTGCTTAGCCAGTTTTACTGCTTCGGTAATGGAACCATGGGCTTCAATGTGGTTTTCTTTCAGCAAGAAGGCATCGTATAAACCAATGCGGTGGTTTTTGCCGCCACCGCAGGTAACAGCGTATTTTTGAGCGGTGCGTAGGCCCGGAATAGTTTTACGCGTATCCAGCAGCGTTGCTCCAGTGCCAGCAATTAAATCGGCATAGTAACGCGTGATGGTGGCGGTGCCAGAAAGGGTTTGTAGAAAGTTGAGGGCGGGACGCTCTGCCGTAAGAATGGTGCGAGCGCGGCCGCTGAGCTCAAAAATAGGGTCATTGGCTTTGATCAGATCGCCGTCTTGATGGTGCCATTTGATGGTTAGGTTGCCTCCGAGCTGATGCAGAATTTCTTCCACCCACGCTTGGCCGCAAAGCACCATGTCTTCGCGTGTAATTAAGGTTGCATGCGCGTTGGCATCGGCTGGGATGAGTTCAGCGGTAATATCGCCGCTACCAATGTCTTCTTCTAAGGCGTGGCTAACTTGCACAGAAATATCAGCTTTTACCCAATGTGGTAATTGAGGCTGAATTGAGATTTGAGTCATAGGGATATCACCGAATACACAACGAATGGGTGTGGGGCAGTGTAGCAAATTTCGATGTTTTTGCCTTAACCAAAAGTCTGGTTTGTTGTGGGTTGTTGATGCTAAGTGCTAATTTATTTGCAATAATCGCGACCAGTTCCTGTTGTGAGAGGACAAAACCTGTAAGTATGCTTATCAAATTTGTCAGTTTGTGCCACTTAAATAAAAGAACGGTAATAAAAAAGAGTGGTAAAGATCCGTTGGTAGGGGGGAATCATGAAGCAAGTGCGTCATTTAAAACCCGTTAATGTGGCATCCAAAACCGAGCGCCATGTTGCCTTGCCGCGCCCCATCAATAAGGCGCGTGATAAAGCGCTTCAATTGTTAGGTGAATACTTAACTAGCATGATGGATGGGGCAGACGATACTTTATTTGATTTAGCAGAAGCGGCGCATAGCAATGAGCAAGACCGCTATTTTGCAGCCATGCGAGAATTGCGCGTCAAACGTTCCGGCGTTGAATCCAGTTTTCAGCAAGCGATGCAAAATGCATTTTTAGCATTGGCGTATAATCAGGCTGAATCTTCACAAAAAGCCGTGGACTTTGAAAGCCTTGCCCTAGTTAATGATGAAGACGTAGAAACCGATGTAGCTATTAGCAATATGGCGCGTCGTGTGCGCCATAGTTGCGAAGAGCAGCTGCGTATCTTTAATCATCGCCTTGAATATTTGTTTGAGGGCAGAAAAGAGCTTGGTGAAGAGCGTAACCCGCTAGAGCCACAGGTAATAGCTGCTTGTTTTGAAGAGAGTTTGCAGCGCTTAGAACTCGATATTGGCACCAAGCTGATTGTGCTTAAATTGTTTGAGCGCTTAGTGCTCACTGAGCTTGGCTATATTGTAACCGAGGCGAACCAAGAACTCATAGATGCGGGCATTCTGCCTGATCTTACAGCGGTGCCGATAGCGGCGGTACGCAAACCTAACGAAACGTATCGTCCTTCTACGGGGCCAGAAAGTGCGGCCGCTGTTAATGTGGCGAGCACTGCGCAGATGTTTAATATGCTGCAGGATTTGCTCTCAGCATTGCATTCGGTGGCAAATACTCAGCAAGGTGGTCTAGCTACCAATGACGGCGTTGCTGTTATGCAGGGTAATACACCCATGCTGCACGGTGCCCCCATAGCGCCAGACACTCCTATTAAAACCATTTCCAGTGATGAGCTTGTGCAAGTGCTTGGTCGCCTGCAACAGGTAGAGAACACATTAGAAGCTGAAGGTCATAGTGTTCGTAGTGAGCTTGCAACTTTGCTCAAAGAAGAGCATCAGGAAGCTGTTCCCACTCTTGAACAAGCAGACGACGACGTTATTAACCTGGTCGCCATGCTTTTTGATTTTATTCTCGACGATGCAAACCTATCGGGAGACATTAAGGCGCTGCTTGGTCGTTTGCAAATACCACTACTTAAAGTGGCTGTGATTGATAAAAGCTTTTTCAGTAATGAGCAGCATGCCGCGCGTAGTTTGCTGAACGCGCTGGCGCGAGCGGGCGCCCAATGGAGCCCTCAACAAGGCAAAGATGATGAACTGTATCAGCAGATTCATCATATTATTAGTCGAGTATTACAAGAACATGATGCGAATAGCGACTTGTTCCATGAGCTTTTAGAAGAGTTTGAGTCTTTTGTTAACCAGCGAGATGCTCGCTCTGAACGGATTGAAGCGCGCGTTAGAGAAATGGAAGAAGGGCGCTTTAAGACAGCTAATGCGAGAAAAATTGTAAAAGAGGCATTGCACACACGGCTTGGCGGTAAAGCCGTGCCTGATGTGGTTTTAGAGCTGCTGCAACAGGGCTGGCAGCAAGTAATGTATTTGGTTTATTTGCGCGAAGGTGACGATAGCATTGCTTGGGAGCAGGCGTTGCGGATAGTCGATGCTGTGGTGTGGAGCGTTAATGTTGAGCGTGATCCTGTGCAGCTTAAGCGATTACGCTCTATCGGTCCAAGGCTTATTCGTAATTTACAGAAAGGCTTTGAAGAGGTGTCCTATGATGCCGTTACTGTAAAAGAATGGCTCAAAGCATTGCACCATGTATTTACGAACATCCTTAAAGGCGAGGCTTTTGAGCGTACAGAAGTGGTAATCACTGAGCCGCAAGAGGTTGTTAAGCTCGCTAATGATGATCCGCGAGTGCGCGAGATGGCGCAATTACGGGTTGGGCAATGGCTCGCATTACAGCAAGAAGAGGGTGAAACACTGCGCTGTAAACTTGCTGCTAATTTGCGCGAAGGTGAAAAGTTAATATTTATTAATGCCAGAGGGGTAAAAGTAGCAGAGCACGATGCAGTATCGTTGGCGATGGCGGTGCACGAGGGTAAAGCCGCTTTAATCAATGAAGGGGCCTTGTTTGATCGCGCACTTGAAGCTGTAATTAGCGATTTAAGGCAACGTCAGGGTGCTCACGCATAGGAAAGTTAGCTACTATAGGCTACGTTGTGATTTTCCTTTGTGCAGGAGCTTAGTGTGTTCCAGATCAAGAACCATTGGGTGCAAGAGGCAACAATAATTCCCTCTCCCAACTTTAATCATAGGCCTCAAGATGCCGAGATATCCCTCTTAGTCGTACATTCTATTAGTTTGCCGCCCAATCAATTTGGCGGCCCTTATATCGATGATTTTTTTCAAAATCGCCTCCAAGGCGAAGATCCTTTTTTTGATGACATCAAAGACCTCAAAGTGTCTGCTCATTTTTTAATTCGACGTGATGGTGAGCTGCATCAGTATGTCGCTTGCGATAAACGGGCTTGGCATGCTGGATTATCCCGTTGGCAAGGGCATGAAAATTGTAATGACTTTTCTATTGGTGTTGAGCTCGAAGGGGCTGATCATATTGCTTATGAGGATGTACAATATCAGCGTTTGGCTGCGTTGATTTACACGCTGCAACAAGCCTATCCAGGTATCAAGAATCAAGCGCATGTTGTGGGGCATTGCCATATTGCACCAGGGCGTAAAACGGACCCTGGCCCTGCCTTTGACTGGCCATATTTATGGCATTGTTTAGCCGTTTATGGAGAAAAGGCATGAACTTGTTTGTGTTGCTATTAGTGCTAGCTATACGACGCTTGGATATTGGGTGGACTAAGTCTTGGGTTGCGGATGACCGCGTGCAGCGGCGCTTAACCTCAGTTGTTCGCTGGGGGAAGGGAAAAAACAAAAGCCCAAGCGTTGTGTGGTTAATGGCAGTGCTTTTACCTGTGTTGCTTTGGGTTGGGTTAAAAAGCTTTTTGCCTGCCGCGTTAGGCTACGTTATAGATGCGGTTTTGCTGCTGTGGCTGTTAGGCGCGGAAAGCGAGTTTCGTTACATAACAGGCTTGATTCAGCGCATTCGCATGCGTGATATTGCGCAACTTGAAGCGCAGGCTAAGCTACATTTTGGCATAGAAGCTGGTGCCGCAGATGAATCTTATTTAGATAAACTATCTTACCGTGCCTTGATAAAAAGCGCTGAAGGGACCTTTGCGGTGTTGTTTTGGTTCTTTTTATGTGGCACTTGGGGCAGCTTGCTGTATGCCCTTAATTGCGCGCTTGCAAAAAGTATGGAACGTGGAAGCTTGCCAGAATTACTGCATAAGCTATTGGTGTGGTTACCGTTACGCCTCTTGCTAGTGGCGATGGCGTTAGCAGGCAGCTTTCGTGGGGCTACCGATAAAAGCGCGCGTTATTGGTGGCAGCTAGATGGCCAAGCGTTATTATCTGCAGCAATACCCGATGGGTTAGATTTACCACGTAATATGCCAGCCGCGTTTTTGGAGCGCGCTAAGGTGCAATTGATCGCGTTAGAAAGCGTATTAAATCGCTGTTTGGCATTGTGGTTAATCGTGGGCGTTTTATGGTGGGCGCTGTTTCAGTAGCCATATACACCAAAGCTGTATAAAACAGCTTTGGTGTATAGGTTTTAAACGGTTAGCGTTAAGAATTGCGAAGCAATATACAGATAGATCACGACGCCAGAGGCATCACAAATAGAAGTGATTAAGGGGCCACTTGCGCTAGCTGGATCCATGCGAAACTGATTGAGTAGAAACGGTAAGCTCATACCGATTAAGCAACCAATCAGCACAATAAAGATCATGCTAAGCGAAACCACCAAGGCAATTTCAGGCCCGCCGCGATACCAGCCAATAAAGGACACAGCGAACGCCATGGTAAGGCCGAGCGCCATGGCCACTAAGCCTTCTCGGGCTAAAAGTTTAAACCAGTCTTTCATTAAGACTTCGCCGGTGGCTAGCGCCCGCACCATTAAGGTGGAGGACTGGGATCCAGCGTTACCACCACTGTCCACTAATAAAGGTAAGAAGAATACCAGCACGATATTGGATTCAATGATTTCCTCAAAGTGCGCGATTCCCATACCGGATAAAATATTACCGAACACCAGTAGCACCAGCCAAAACACCCGCTTTTGGTAAAGTACACGGATGCTTGCGTCTTTGATGTTACCAATATGCGTGGTAACACCAGCCCCTTTATGAATATCCTCCGTGGCTTCTTCGCTCGCTGCGTCCATAGCGTCATCATGGGTCACAATCCCAACTAAACGGCCTGCTTCATCGGTAATAGGCAAGGCAATTAAGTCATAGCGAGCAATGAGTTTGGCCACTTCCTCTTGGGGAGTCATCACGTCTGTGAAGATCACATTGCTAACCATGAGATCTTTTATGGCAGTCATGGGAGAGGCGAGAATGAGATCCCGTAACGAGATAACACCAATGAGCTTTAACTCCTCATCAAGCACAAAGGCGTGATAAATAGTTTCAGCGTCTGGTGCTTCTTGTCGTAAGGCAACGAGGGCATCGGCCACCGACATATCGAAGCTTAGTGCGGCGTAATCTGACGTCATTAAAGCACCTGCGGTGCCCTCACGATAAGAGACCAGCTTGCGTAGGTCGTCGCGCTTTGCTTGGGCTAAGGCGGGGAGCAAAGCGGTTTGTTGATCTTTATCTAAGCGCTTAAATAAATCCGCACGAGCATCCGCAGGCATTTCGCCTACGATGGGGGCCAAGCCGCCACGAGGTGCTGTGTCTGCTAAGCGAACTTGTTGGTCAGCATCAAAAAAGGCAAAAATTTCTGAGCGTTCAGGCAAACGGCGCAAAAACGTCCAAGCATCTGCTGCTGTATCTAGCTGTGCAAGCGCTTCCGCTATATCAATGGGTTTAAAGTTTTTGGCTTCGCGAATGGCGATATCGTATTGGTGCGTTTTAAGCGCGTCACGCAAGATGTGCACATAATCATCCGTGGTTAGCTCACGAAGCGTATCTTGGAGTAAGCGCACGTACTCTTCTGTTTTCATTTCAAGCTCCTAAAGACTACTAGCCAGTCCTAAGAAGCTAACGTAAAAACGGTACGAGCAACAGGAAACTAGCTATGGAAGGTGAAATTAACTGTTATGTGTGCATGTGAGCACAAACAAGGAATTTCCATTTGGCCTCTGTGTAAATCAATCAAACCCTACGGCGGGCGCGGGTATGCTAAGCCATTGATGTACTTATGGCAACTAGGCTTTAAAGATAACTTTTTGATTTGTATCAAATGGGCTTATAAGTACCTGCTTTTTGGCTGCGGGAGAGAGAAAAAAGTGGTAGCTTCGAGGTAACGACTTTTAGTGACCGCTGAGTCGTTTCGGCCTAAGCAGGGCGATCCCTTGGCTTAGCAACATGGATTAGCAATCAAAGGCGAAGTGCCATGACGAACAACACATACCTCCCCTATGAATCTTTCTTTGATGATGAAGATGCCGCTGAAACCAGCGAGTGGTTAGGCGCACTTGTTTCTGTGCTCCAACACAAAGGCCCAGATAGAGCTACCTGGTTACTGAATCGGTTAACCGATGTGGCGCGAGAGCAAGGGCTATATCGTTCGCATTTGCATTCACCCTATATAAACACCATTAGCACACGGGATGAGCCCCATTATCCCGGCGATATTTTTATGGAACGGCGTATTCGCTCCTTAGTGCGCTGGAATGCCATGGCCATGGTGATGCGGGCGAATCAAAATGACGATGAGCTGGGTGGGCATATTGCTAGCTTTGCTTCATCAGCCACACTTTATGATGTAGCCATGAACCATTTTTTCAGAGCCTCAACAGAGGATTTTGGTGGTGATTTGGTGTACTACCAAGGGCACTCATCCCCCGGAATTTATGCGTGGGCTTATCTTGAAGGGCGGCTCACAGAGGAGCAGCTAGAAAACTTCCGCCGCGAAGTGGATGGCAAGGGCATTTCGTCTTATCCGCACCCTTGGTTAATGCCCGACTTTTGGCAGTTCCCCACTGTGTCCATGGGGCTAGGTCCCATTCAGGCTATTTATCAAGCGAATATCATGAAGTACCTCTCTAATCGTGGGGTAGTGGCTGAAGATGGTCGCAAGGTATGGGCCTTTTTGGGTGACGGCGAAATGGATGAACCAGAATCCATTGGTGCTTTATCCCTCGCTGGGCGCGAAGGCTTGGATAATTTGATTTTTGTGGTGAACTGTAATTTACAGCGCTTAGATGGCCCCGTGCGTGGCAATGGCAAAATTATTCAAGAGCTAGAAGGGCTTTTCCGTGGTGCTGGGTGGAATGTTATCAAAGTGGTTTGGGGTGGCCTGTGGGATCCCTTGCTTGAGCGAGACACTCAGGGTGTGCTGCGTCGCCGCATGGAAGAGTGCGTAGACGGTGAGTATCAATCTTACAAAAACAAAGGAGGCGCTTATACCCGTGAGCATTTTTTTGGTGCCTACCCAGAGCTTGCAAAACTTGTGGAGCACATGAGTGATGATGAAATTTATGCGTTAAATCGCGGCGGCCACGATCCGCAAAAAGTCTATGCTGCTTACCATGCTGCGGTGAATCACAAGGGCCAACCCACAGTGATTTTAGCAAAAACGGTAAAGGGCTATGGTACTGCCGAGGGCGAAGCGGCGAATCGCACCCACCAAATGAAAACCTTAGATGTGGATAGCCTGCGATACTTCCGTGATCGTTTTAATATGCCATTCACAGATAAGGAGCTTGAAACGTTACCTTTCTATAAACCCGATGCGGATAGCCCCGAAATGCGTTACGTGGACGAGCGGCGCAAAGCGCTTGGCGGCAGTATCCCTAATCGCAGGCAGCAATCTATTGCTCTTGAAACACCGCCTCTACACTTTTTTGAAACCTTTCTGGCTGGCAGCGGTGAGCGTACCCTTTCTACCACCATGGGGTTTGTGCGTATGTTGGCAGCATTGGTCCGCGATAAAAATATGGGTGAGCGCGTGGTGCCTATCGTGCCGGACGAAGCGCGCACCTTTGGTATGGATGGATTATTTCGTCAATTAGGCATTTATTCCTCGAAGGGCCAAAAATATGAACCCGAAGATGCGGGGCAAGTGATGTATTACCGTGAGGATAAGAAGGGTCGTATCTTGGAAGAGGGTATCAATGAGGCGGGTGCCATGTCCGCATGGATGGCAGCAGCGACCAGTTATAGCCATCATAATTATCCACTGATTCCTTTTTATATTTATTACTCCATGTTTGGCTTCCAACGTGTGGGTGATCTAGCGTGGGCTTCTGGTGATATTCGTGCTCGCGGGTTTCTGCTTGGTGGTACGGCAGGGCGAACCACCCTGAATGGCGAAGGGTTGCAGCATCAAGACGGCCACAGTCATATTTTATCGAGCACGATCCCGAACTGTATAAGTTATGACCCCACTTACAATTATGAGCTGGCGGTGATCTTGCAAGAGGGTATGCGGCGTATGTATCAGGAGCAAGAAGATGTGTTTTATTACATTACCTTGTTGAATGAAAACTATGCGCACAAGGCAATGCCAGAGGGAGCGCAGGAAGGCATCTTGCGGGGGCTTTATGTACTTGAGCAACAAGAGGATACGGAGTCGGGGCTGCGGGTGCATTTGCTTGGTAGCGGCTCGATTTTACGTGAAGTAGAAGCAGCGGCTGAAATGTTGCGTAAAGAGCATGATGTTGCTGCCACCGTATGGAGTGCGCCTAGTTTTACACAGCTGCGCCGTGAAGGGTTAGCGGCTGAGCGCTGGAATCGTTTGCACCCGGAGGAGCCGCCTCGTATTAGCTGGGTAGAAGAGCACTTTGCACAAGTGGAAGAACCTATCGTGGCAGCCACGGATTATATGAAAAGTTTTGCCGACCAAATCCGTCCTTTTGTGGCAAGCCCTTATGTGGTGCTAGGCACAGATGGTTTTGGCCGCAGTGACACGCGTGCCAAACTCAGGGAGTTTTTTGAAGTGGATCGCCGTTTTGTGGTGGTGGCAGCATTGAGTGCGCTGGCTGAGCAAGGCCGGATTCCCGCTTCACGCGTCAGCGATGCTATTAAGCAGTATGGCATTGATCCTGATAAACCTGATGCAGCTTATGCATAAGCACCGAGGAGGCAATAACGATGAGTAATGAATTAATCTTGGTGCCAGAGTTAGGCAGCACAAACGCGGTGGATGTGATTGAAATTGTGGTAACGGTTGGCGATACGGTGGCTGCAGAGGATACCTTAATTGTAGTGGAATCCGAGAAAGCCACGGTGGAAATTCCAAGCCCCAAAGCAGGCACAGTAACAGCGCTAAAGGTGGCCGTGGGCGATAGTATTAACACGGGTGACCCCTTGTTGGAGCTTGAAATTACTCACGATGCTATTGAAGAAGCATCCGAAGCATCCGAA
>Ga0079226_10004022_pt1 | contig 11240 bp, 10 predicted proteins | sample Poulit2014_FD_76345 | JGI IMG/M metagenome (GOLD analysis project Ga0079226, IMG submission 76345) | Agricultural soil microbial communities from Georgia to study Nitrogen management - Poultry litter 2014 | ecosystem: Environmental > Terrestrial > Soil > Agricultural land | place: USA: Georgia...
TGATTGTAGAAATGGCAGCATTGAGTACTTTTTTACTATTAAACAAAGAAAAAACCTGGGACAAGTTAACTGAAACTCAGCAAGAAAATCTTTATCAATGGTTGATTGCGGTCAATAAACGAAAAGTACCTGATAATAATTGGCATTTTTTCCGAGTTTTAGTAAATATTGCCATGAAAAAATGTGGACGTTCCTACTCACAAGAAAAAATCGAAGAAGATTTTGCAGCTATCAATTCTTTTTATAAAGGAGAAGGTTGGTACTCAGATGGACCAGATACTCAAGTGGATTATTATGTTTCTTTTGCTATTCACTACTATAGTTTAATCTATGCTCATTTTATGGAAAAAGAAGATCCTAAACGAGTGAAAGTAATCAAAGAACGGGCGACCGATTTTGCTCAAACCTTTAAATATTGGTTCGATGCCAAAGGAGAAGCCCTGCCATTTGGAAGAAGTTTGACCTATCGTTTTGCTCAAGTTTCTTTTTTCAGCGCCCTGGTTTTTGCCAATGTTGAAGCACTGCCTTGGGGTGAAATCAAAGGGATTATTAGCCGCCACTTAAAAAATTGGTTTGAACAAGATATTTTCTCTACAGATGGTTTATTAACAGTTGGCTATCATTATGAGAATTTGGTTTTTGCAGAAGGCTACAATGGTCCGGGTTCACCTTATTGGGCATTAAAGAGTTTCTTGCTTCTTGCTGTTTCGGACGATCACCCTTATTGGCAAGCAAAAACGACAGAATTAACGATTGAAAAAGAGACCTTGCCTTTGCCAATTGCGCGTAATTTCTTCCAATACAACAAGGACCATAGTCATTTGCAAGCTTTTCCGGCAGGCCAATTTATTAACAATCAAAGCCACGCTCATGCGAAGTATAGCAAGTTTGTCTATTCGTCAAAATTTGGGTTTAGTGTTCCCAAAAGCAATTATTGGTATTACGAAGGGGCCTTTGATAATACCTTAGCTTTAAGTAAAGAAGACCATTATTTCCGAACTAAGGGGCTAGATCAAAGTTATGAAATTTTAGATGATCGAATCATCCATTATTGGGATCCTTTTGAAGATGTAGCAATCAAAAGTACCATCGTACCACTTGAAAATTGTCATGTGCGGATTCATGAGATTGAAACAAGGTCAGCCCTTACTGTCAATGACGGGGGCTTTGCGGTTCCTTTAGAAGGTCAAGTTCCTAGTAGTCAAAAATTTTTAGCTCAAGCAATTTCCTCAGTGGGAACATCAATAATTGAAGGAATTAATGGGTTTAAAAAAGCTGATATTGTCAAAACGGAACCAAATACGAATTTACTCTATCCGCTGACTGTACTGCCTTATCTGACAACCAAGTTAGAAACTGGACATCATTGCTTGATTTCACTTATTTCTGGGACATTACCCAACGAAACAATAATAAAACCCGAAATCACAATGACTGAAACGTCCGTTCTTATAAAACAAAAAGATCAGTCGTGGACAATCACGATTGAATAAGGAGGAAAAATGGAAAACTTAGATTGGCTGCCAAATGCTTTAGATTTTGCCGTTAAAAAGATACGGGAGAATTTACCGACTTTTGAGGAGAAAGTGATTCCAGCAGCAAGTAAAAATTTAGTGTATCAACCAGAAGATAATACCGATTGGACAGCTAGTTTTTGGATCGGAATGCTCTTTTTAGCAAAAGAAGTAACTGAATCAGATGACTTTGATGCAGTCATCAAGAAACAAATGGCTTCTTTTACCCATCGCTTAGAAAATAGAATTGGCTTGGAAACCCATGACATCGGCTTTTTATATAGCTTGTCAGCAGTGTTTGATTATCAAGAAAACGGCAATGAATCTTCCAAAGAATTGGCGATTCAAGCTGCTGATTTGTTGATGGAGCGTTATTCTGAAAAAGCAGGCATTATCCAAGCGTGGGGAAATTTAAATGACCCCAATGAAAGTGGTCGGATGATTGTTGACTGCTTGATGAACTTGCCACTGCTATACTTTGCGGCGCGAGAAACTGGAGATGATCGCTATAAAAAAGCGGCTTATACTCACGCGAAGCAAACCCAAAAATATATTGTTCGTGATAACTATACTACCTTCCATACCTATTATTTTGATGTGAACACAGGAGTTGCTATTGAAGGAAAAACGCAACAAGGCTATGCCGATGACTCTTGTTGGGCGCGTGGCCAAGCCTGGGGAATCTATGGTTTTACTTTAAGTTATCTGCACACGGGCGACTATTCATTTTTGGAAACAGCAAAACATGTGGCAGATTACTTTATCAGTCAACTGCCAGAAGATAAGGTATGTTACTGGGATCTTGTGTTTAACGATGGAAGTGGCCAGGAAAGAGATAGTTCGTCTGCAGCTATTGCAGCTTGTGGATTGTTGGAATTGTCCAAACAATTACCGTTATCCGATGAAAAACATGATCACTATGAAAAAGTAGCGTTGGAAATGTTAGAAGCATTGGCTCAAAACTACACGACAAAAGATCATCCAGAATCAAACGGGATCCTAACAGAAGGCGTTTATGATAAAAATTCCGACAAAGGGGTTAACGAATGCATGAGTTGGGGCGATTATTATTATGTAGAAGCACTCACTAGACTGACTAAGAGTTGGTATAGTGTTTGGTAAAAAAATATAAAAAATATTTGGAGGTAAAGAAAATGAGTTCTTGGAAAAAAGGATTAACATCTGTTGCAATTTTAGGAAGTGTGGCATTGTTAGCTGCTTGTGGCAATAGTGGAGATACAGCAGATAGTGGAAATGATGGTGGCGATGGGGGTTCAGGAAAAACAACCTTAACAGTTACAACCTGGAACTATGATACAACGCCTGAATTTGAAAAATTGTTTACAGCTTTTGAAAAAGAAAATCCTGATGTAACAATCAAACCAATCGATATTGCTGCAGATGATTATGATACAAAATTAACAACCATGTTATCATCTGGCGATACGACCGATATTTTGACCATGAAAAACTTATTGTCTTATTCAAACTACGCTTTAAGAGATCAATTAGTCGATTTAACCGATCATTTGGGAGACATTGATACAGAACCTGCTCAAGATTCTTATGACATGTATGACGTTGACGGTAAAACCTATGCTCAACCGTATCGTACCGACTTTTGGGTGCTTTATTACAACAAAAAAATGTTTGATGATGCCGGTATTGACTATCCAAATAATTTAACTTGGGATGAATACGAAGAAGTTGCCAAAGAATTATCACAACCAGACGATCAAGTTTATGGAGCTTACCAACATACTTGGAGATCAACGACGCAAGCTTTATCGGCCGCTCAAAATGATCAAAACTTGATGGAACCTAGTTATGATTACTTAAAAGAAGATTATGAACGTGCTTTACGTATGCAAGATGAAAAATCACAAATGGATTTTGGAACTGCTAAATCAACACAAGTGACCTATGCTTCTCAGTTTGAAAACTCAAAAGCTGCAATGATGTATATGGGTAGCTGGTATATGGCTGGTGTGTTAGATAGTAAAGCGAATGGCAAAACAGATGTTGATTGGGCAATTGCTGAAATTCCTCAAAAAGAAAAAGGGCAAGAAATCACTACATTTGGTTCACCAACCGCTTTTGCTGTGAACAAAAATTCTAAGAACCAAGAATTAGCACAAAAATTCTTAGACTTTGCTTCTGGTGAAGAAGGAGCTAAATTATTAGCTGAAACAGGTGTGGTTCCATCTTTCCGTAATGATGAAATCAATGATATTTACTTTGGCTTAGAAGGAATGCCAACTGATGATGTTTCTAAAAAAGCCTTTGATCCAGAAAATATTGCCATTGAATTCCCAGTTGATCCAAACGGTCCTGCCGTTGATAAAGTGTTGGAAGAAGAACATGAATTAATTCTTGTTGGGGATGAAACACCTGAAAAAGGAATCGCCAATATGGAAAAACGTGTCGAATCAGAAATCGAATAATGCAAGGTTCTTAATGAAGCATAAGTAAAAGTAAACCAATTGCATCTATCAACGCATGATTGCAAGTCATATCGCCTCGTCAAAAGTTGACGAGGTGGTCAATGACTGCAGAAACGTTAGAAGATAGAGACTTTCGGTTATAATGCTTGGCTTTTAAGAAAGGGGGATACTAAAAAAGTTCGTGAACGGACGATCTTTTTTGGAAACAATATGGAAAACTCGTCAAAAAAAGCACATAAGTTACGCAGAAAAAATACCTTGACGGCTTGGTCTTTTATAGCACCAAACTTCATCGGTTTTTTCCTGTTTACTTTAGTGCCTGTTGTTTTTTCACTTGTCTTAGCCTTTATGAAATGGGATTCTTTTGGAACACCTGAATTTGTGGGCCTGAAGAATTTTTCTAAGATGATGAGTGATGATACTTTTTGGATTTCATTAAAAAACACGGTTATTTATACAGTTGGAGTGGTACCATTAACCTTGATTTGTTCTTTGGGGTTAGCAATTTTACTTAATCAGAAAATTCGTGGGGTCAAGTTCTTTAGGACTGCTTTTTTCTTCCCATATGTAACTTCTCTTGTCGCTATCGCCGTTGTTTGGAATATGTTGTTTCATCCAAGCATGGGACCAATTAACCAATTTTTAAAAATTTTCATTGAAAATCCACCAGGCTGGACGTCTAGTTCTGATTGGGCTTTAACGGCCATCATTATCGTTAGTGTCTGGCGAAATATGGGCTATTATATGATTTTATATTTGGCTGGTCTGCAAAGTATCAACCAAGAAATGTATGAAGCGGCTGAAATCGATGGAGCCAACAAATGGCGTCAATTTTGGAATGTGACTTTGCCATCGTTACGGCCAACGACATTTTTTGTTACCATCATGTTGGTTATTAATTGCTTTAAGATTTTTGACTTAGTGCAAGTAATGACAGAAGGTGGACCAGGACGAGCAACCAATGTTTTGGTTTATGAAGTCTATAATGAAGCCTTCGTGAAATTCAACTTTGGGTACGCGTCGGCAATCGCCATGGTCTTGTTCGTTATTGTCTTAGTAATTACCATTATTCAGTTTAAATGGAATCAAATTCAAGAAAGAGCGTGAGGAGGAGAACGATGGAAGCGACAAATTCAAAACAAAAAACTAAAAAAGTAAAAGAACCATTAACAGTCGGTCGAGTTCTTCTGATTATTTTCATGATCTTCTTGGCTTTACTTACCTTAATGCCATTTTTCTGGATGATTTCGGCTAGTTTTAAAGCTAATAATGATGTGTACACTGTCCCGATTCAATGGATTCCTAAGACTTGGCACCCTGAAAACTACTCAGTTATTTGGGAACGAATCCCACTCTTGACCTTCTTTAAAAATACCGCCATCTTGAGTGTGGTCATTACCTTGATTCAATTATTTACCAGTAGCTTTGCCGCTTATGGATTTTCAAAAATGCAATTTAAAGGGCGCGATGCTGTCTTTCTAGCCTATATCGGAACAATCGCTGTGCCTTGGCAATCCTATATGATTCCACAATTTATCATGATGCGCCAAATGGGCTTGACCGATAAATTGCTTTCCCTTGTTTTACTACAAGCCTTCAATGCTTTTGGAGTATTCTTGTTAAAACAATATTATTCAAGTATTCCAGATTCCCTTTGTGAAAGTGCTCGAATCGACGGGTTATCAGAATGGGGGATTTATCGTCGGATTATTTTACCATTGACCAAACCCGCCATTGCCAGTTTGACAATCATTACTTTTGTCAACACATGGAATGATTATATGGGACCATTTATCTATTTATCATCCACCGAAAATAAGACCATTCAATTGGGCTTGAAGATGTTTGTAGGCTTGTATGATGCTGAGTATGCTTTGATCATGGCCGCATCCGTGGTTTCGATCATTCCAGTTGGCTTATTGTTCTTGTCTATGCAAAAATACTTTGTGGAAGGTATTGCTTCAACAGGGGTCAAAGGATAGAAAAGAGGAAGTTTAGATGTTTAAAAAACAACCATTTGACAACAACATTTTTATGAAAATTTTCCACTGGGCCTATGTATTGCTTGCTGCAAATATATGTTTTGCATTAGTTAATTTGCCATTTTGTCTAGTTGCGTTGACGACGGCTGTGGATCCAAGAAACACTTGGCTTTTTGCTCTGGCCTTATTACCTATGGGACCGGCAGTAATGGTTATGATCGCTTGGATTGATCAACTAAAGAGTCAAAAAGATTTGGATCCAGTGAAAAGCTTTTTTCAATTGTATCGAAAATTTTGGAAAAAAGGTCTTTTATATGGCAGTCTGGCCTGGTTAGTCAGTGTGATTTCAATCGTGGATATTTTATTCTTTATGAAAACATCAAATGGAAAATGGATTCTACCGTTTTTTATCCTTCTAACGATCTTAGCACTTGCTTTAATGATTCATTGTGATTATTTTCAAGTCAAAAATCCTGAACTAGCCAGTAAAGATATTTTGAAAACGGCAGCGTATTTTACGCTGAGAAAATGGTATGTTAGTTTACTCAATGTGGTGCTAGTTGCTCTAGTATTGATTGTAATGGTGGTAAAACCACAATTTGGGATGACTATTTTACCGGTATTATTTTTAGGGATTGTCTATTTAAATTGTACCCAGTTATCGAAAAATACCGTTTTGGCTGAAAAAATGTTATAAATGAAAAGACTACGAACCTTTCTAATCGAGTGTTCGTAGTCTTTTTTTGTAACGAATGGGTGCTACAAGGATTGAGACTTGATTTTTCTAGTAAAACACGATAAAATTTCTTATATAGAAAAGAGGTGTTTTATATGGAAAAACAAAAACCTTATGGGACGGTGCTGATAAAAGCAGCGAGTATCTTGGATTTCCTATCCAATCATCCCAATAGTACCTTGCAAGATGTTTCCCAAGGGACACAGATAACCGCCTCTACCACATTAAAAATCTTGGATACCTTGGTTTTAATAGGTTATGTGACGCGACAAGAAAATAAGCATTATCGTTTAGGTTTGAAACTGATACGGTATGCTAATCAAAATATTGAACAATTAGATCTGGTAGAAATCACCCAACCTGCTTTAGAAAAACTACAAGAAAAAATTGATGAAACGATTCATTTAGGAATATTGGCAGACGATGAAATTCTCTATGTTAATAAATTAGAGCCTAAAAATCAAACTATTTTAATGTCTTCTAAAATCGGGATTACTAGACCGCTTTATAATTCTGCGATGGGAAAAGCTGTCTTAGCTGATCTTTTAGATTCAGAAGTTGATCATTATTTAGAGAGCACCGAGTTAGTGCCATTTACAGAAGAGACCATTACCAATCCTTTAAAAATCAAAAAAGAACTACAGGAAATCAAGAAACGAAAAGTAGCCTTCGATGATGAAGAAGTGGAAAAAGATATTTTCTGTTTAGGAGCGTCAATCGTAAAAGAAGATAAGATCGTCGGTGCCTTTAGCATCAGCATGCCAAAATACCGTGTTAATCCCATCTTACAAAATGAAATGGTCGAAGCTATGATTCAAACAAAGACAGAAATTGAAGAAAATTTAGAAAATAAAACATAGATTTGAGTAAAATCATTGCAATTTTGATAGAATTTCGTATAATAGAAGTATGATTTCCTATTAATAAAATAATATTTCCAAATAAGAAAAGGGGTGATTCCTTTTGAAACGAGTAGCTATTTTAAATCGGCTTCAAGAGGCGGGGGTCATTGCGGTCGTTCGCGGTGATTCAAAAGAAGAAGCGTTACAAGCAAGTCATGCGGTCATAAAAGGTGGCATGACTGGAATCGAATTGACTTTTACCGTACCACATGCGGATGAAGTTATTTCGGAACTTGCCGAAAGTTACAAAGACAATGAAGATGTATTGATTGGGGCAGGAACAGTTTTGGATGCTGTCACAGCCAGACTTGCAATCGTTGCTGGTGCACAATTTATTGTTAGCCCAAGCTTTGATCAAGAAACAGCAGAACTTTGCAACTTGTATCAAATTCCTTACCTACCAGGATGTATGACCATTACTGAGATGAAGACAGCTCTTAAAAGTGGTGTCGACATCGTCAAATTGTTCCCAGGTAGCGCCTTTGGTCCAAGCATCGTGAAAGCAGTGAAAGGACCAATGCCACAATTAAACATTATGCCAACTGGCGGTGTTAGTTTAGATAATATGGCTGACTGGTTCAAAGCAGGCGTAGTTGCTGTCGGTGTGGGTGGTAATTTGTTAGCACCTGCTGCTACTGGCGATTTTGATAAAGTAACGGAAGTAGCCAAAGAATATGTTGCCAAACTCAACGAAATAAAGGGGTAGATTATGGGAAAAGTAGTCACATTGGGTGAAATCATGTTACGTTTTTCAACGACAAATGGTGATAAACTTGCCCAAAGCCAATCCCTTGATGTTCATTACGGAGGCGGAGAAGCAAATGTGGCCATCTCTCTAGCAAATTTTGGCCATGAAGTTTCTTTTGCTAGTAAAGTACCGGAAAACTCTTTAGGTGAAGCAGCTAAAAAACATTTGCAGCGCTATGGAGTTCATACCGATTCTTTACTTTTTGGTGGCGAACGTTTAGGAACCTATTATGTGGAAAGTGGCGTTGGTGAACGAGCGGCTGCAGTGACTTATGATCGGGCAAATTCTAGTTTTTCACAAATGGAAGAATTGGAATGGAACCTTGAAAATCTGTTTAAAGAGGTCGATATCTTTCATATTTCAGGAATTACACCTGCGCTAACTCCTAAATGGCGTGAGTTGACGGTTGCTTTGGTCAAAGCTTGCAAACAAGAAAATTGTAAAGTTAGTCTAGATATCAATTATCGTGCAAAACTTTGGACACACCAAGAAGCAAAACAAACGTTACAGGCAATTCTTCCTTTTGTCGACTATTGTTCGGCAGGGGAATTGGATGCGTATTATTTTATGGATGTTCCGAAATATACCGGTTCAGGTGATGGTCAAACCTACTACTACCAAGAAATGTCTAAACGCTATCCAAATATTCGGTGCTTTTATTCGACCACGCGTGAAGTGATTTCAGCTTCAGCCAATCGCCTGACGGGAACGATTTGGTCTGTTTCAGATCAAGAAATGTTTTCGTCAAAAACGCATGAAATCGATGCGATCATTGATCGTGTAGGAGCTGGCGATGCCTTATCTGGCGGTGTTTTACATGGTATTTTGTCTGGAAAAACGCCGCAGGAAATAATCGATTTTGGTACTGCTGCATCTGCCTTGAAACACACTGTAAGAGGCGATTGCAATCAATTTAGTGAATCAGAAGTCGAAAGCTTTTTAGCTTTAGGCTCTGGAAAAATAATACGATAAGGAGAAGATCAAATTATGCAAAACATGGAAACTCGTTATACTCACAGTCCTGAAGATATCCGTCATTACGATACGGAACAGTTACGTAAAGAATTTTTGGTGGAAAAAATCTTTGTTCCTGGTGAAATCAATTTAACCTATACACACAATGATCGAATGATTTTTGGAGGTGTCGTACCAACTGATAAACCTCTTGAAGTTGTGTTGAGCAAACAACTAGGTGTTGATTACTTCTTAGAACGTCGTGAATTAGGAGTTATCAATATTGGTGGACCTGGTGCCATCGAAATCGATGGAGAAAAAGATTCAATGAAGAAACAAGATGGCTATTACATTGGGAAAGAAACCAAACATGTTGTCTTTACTTCAGAAGATCCTGAAAATCCAGCAAAATTTTATATTAGTTCAACACCAGCTCATAAAAAATATCCAAATGTTAAAATCAGTATTGACCAAGTGAACCCTCGTGTTACTGGCGAAAGTGTGAATATGAATGAACGTAAAATTTACCAATACATTCATCCAAATATTTGCGAAAGCTGTCAATTACAAATGGGCTATACTATTTTAGAACCAGGTAGTTCTTGGAATACAATGCCATGTCATACACATGAACGTCGTATGGAAGCTTATGTATATTTTGACTTCCCACAAGATGATACCAGAGTTTTCCATTTAATGGGTAAACCTGATGAAACGAAAAATCTTGTTGTAGCTAATGAACAAGCAGTGATTTCACCAAGTTGGTCAATCCATACCGGCGTCGGTACTGCAAACTATTCATTTATCTGGGCGATGTGCGGTGAAAATATCACTTATGATGATATGGACCAAGTAAATACAGCAGATTTGAAATAATTAAAAAATAAAGGAGATTACATTATGTCTTTTTCATTAGATCAATTTAGCTTAAAAGGAAAAGTAGCACTAGTAACAGGTGCTTCTTACGGAATCGGATTTGCCATTGCTTCAGCTTATGCGAAAGCAGGTGCAACAATTGTATTTAACGATATCAATCAAGAATTGGTTGATAAAGGCTTAGCTTCTTATAAAGAAGCAGGAATTGAAGCGCATGGTTATGTTTGCGATGTAACCGATGAAGAAGCTGTTCAAGCTTTTGTTGCAAAAGTAAAAGAAGAAGTAGGTTCAATCGATATTTTGGTAAATAATGCTGGAATCATCAAACGAATTCCAATGCTTGAAATGAGTGCTGCTGAATTCCGTCAAGTTATCGATATTGACTTGAATGGTCCATTCATCGTATCAAAAGCAGTCATTCCTCAAATGATTGAAGCCGGTCATGGAAAAATCATCAATATTTGTTCTATGATGAGTGAACTAGGCCGTGAAACAGTTTCTGCTTATGCAGCAGCTAAAGGCGGTTTGAAGATGTTGACACGTAACATCTGTTCAGAATATGGCGATGCGAATATCCAATGTAACGGCATTGGCCCTGGTTATATTGAAACACCACAAACTGCACCATTACGTGAATTGAATCCAGATGGTACTCGTCAACCATTTGACCAATTCATCATTTCAAAAACACCAGCAGCTCGCTGGGGAACAACAGATGACTTACAAGGACCAGCAGTGTTCTTAGCATCTGATGCTTCAAACTTTGTTAATGGACATGTTGTTTATGTTGATGGTGGTATCTTAGCTTATATCGGTAAACAACCAGAATAAAATTTGCAAACACTAGCTCGAGTGAAAACTCGGGCTTTTTTTATTATTAAAAAAGAATATTTTTAATGGAACAAACGATTACTTGGCCATGAAAATCGAAATTTCATGTCCAAGAACGGCTAATCGGCCAAGGAAATTGCAATCTCATGTCCAAGAACGGCTAATCGGCCAAGGAAATCGAAATCCCATGTCCAAGAACGGCTAATCGGCCAAGGGAATCGCAATCTCATGTCCAAGAACGGCTAATCGGCCA
>Ga0079226_10004023_pt1 | contig 11237 bp, 11 predicted proteins | sample Poulit2014_FD_76345 | JGI IMG/M metagenome (GOLD analysis project Ga0079226, IMG submission 76345) | Agricultural soil microbial communities from Georgia to study Nitrogen management - Poultry litter 2014 | ecosystem: Environmental > Terrestrial > Soil > Agricultural land | place: USA: Georgia...
AATGTTTGGTTTTGTCGCTATGTTAGGAGTAACTATGGTTGCAGCTCCTGGTGTTCCCGGTGGTGCTGTAATGGCAGCCCTTGGGGTTATTCAATCAATTTTACACTTCAGTGATGCACAATTGGCTCTTATGATAGCTCTATATATTACTCAAGATAGTTTTGGAACCGCTTGTAATATATCCGGTGACAATGCTATAGCAGTTATGGTAGATGCTATTAATAAACCTAATAAATAGAATCTATTAAAAAGTCCGTTACAATAATAGTAACGGACTTTTAGTTTATTATAATATTAACAGCCCTTTTTCTAAAAATTATGAGAATTAGTCACATACTTCTTTTAACTTTTTGACTTCATCCTTTTTTACCTCACTTTTCCCTTTACTTTCTGGTATCAATATATTTAGTAACATTGCAACTAAACAAGCTATTACAATACCAGAACCACCAAATATTATTTTAACTCCTTCTGGAAAATGTTCCATTGCCTCTGGGACTGAGGATAATCCTATCCCGAATACAAGGGATAGACCAATTATAACTTTAGCTCTATCAGTTAATGGCTCTTGCGTCAATATGTCTATTCCTGTAAGAGTTATTTGAGAGAATATTATTAGAGATGCCCCACCAATAACACTTTGTGGAATAGTAGAGACAAGGGCACCTAGTTTTGGTATCAAACCAGCAAGAATTAAAAATATTGCTCCCACTGCCACCACAAATCTACTCATTATTTTTGTAAATGCTACCATTCCTACATTTTGACTGAAAGAGGTAGTAGGTAATCCATTAAATATAGCTGCAAAAACACTACCTAAACCATTGGAAATAACTGAGCCAGAAAGTTCCCTATCTGTTGCTTCCCTTCCGGCACCGCCAATTGTTATAGCTGATACATCTCCTACTGTTTCAACGGCGGTTACTATAAACATTATCATCATAGGAATAATAGCCCCAGCCCTAAGCTCCATTCCAAAGTAAAATGGCCTTGGTATAGCAAACCATCCTGCTTCTTTAATTGGCCTTAAGTCTACCATGTCCAATGGTAATGCTATTAAATAACCAATTACAATCCCTATTAATATTGATGAAGTTTTCGCAAAACCTGTCGCAAATTGATTTAATAATATAACTATAATTAAAACTATTAAACCAACTAACCAATTTTTAGGTGAAGCAAAATCTGGAGCTCCATTTCCACCAGCTATAGCCTCTATACCCGTCGGTAATAAAGATAAACCAATTGTAAGCACCACTGTTCCCGTAACTATATTTGGAAAATATTTTCTTAAATACTTTAAAAAACATCCTAATACTGCACAAAAAGCTCCTCCTACTAAAGTAGCTCCTAATAAAGCGGCCATTCCAAAGTTTTTAGCTATAACAATATTGGTAGGCAGAAAACCAAAACTTGTTCCCATCATAATAGGCAGCCTTGCCCCTGTGTTTCCAATTGGATGAGTCTGCATTAAGGTTCCTACACCAGCTACTATCATGGCAGATTGAACTAATACTACCATGTCTTGCCCCTCAATACCTATTAAACCACCAACAATAATTGCCACGGCTATATTGCTAAGAAACATTGCAAAAACATGCTGCAAACCTAACGGTATTGCTTCTTTTAATGGTGGTATACCATCAATTTCGCACTTATTGGTACTCTTTGGGTCTCTTATTAAATTAATAATATTAATCATTTAAAATCCTCCTGTTTTATGATCTTTTTTTAAATCCAAAAATATCTTTTCTGGCGTAGCTGGTAAATCCCTAATCCTCACTCCTACTGCATTATATATAGCATCTGTTATAGCTGGTGCAACTGGATTTACAACTACTTCACCTATAGATTTTGCTCCATATGGCCCAGTTTTTTCATGGCCCTTAGCCAATTCTACCGTTACTTTCCCTATATCTTTTCTAGTAGGAAGCTTATATTCCATAAATGTATCTGTGATTAATTTTCCAGAGCTACTATATTTAACTTCTTCGTACAAAGCTAGACCTATTCCTGTAGTTATCCCACCTTCTATTTGTATAGTTGAAAGCTTAGGATTTATTGGTGTACCACAATCTACAACTCCAACAAAATGGATAACATCTACTTTTCCAGTCTCTAAATCAACTTCTACTTCTGCAAAACCTGACATATATGGCGGTACATTTTTTTCTGGAACGAATGAACCTGTTGTGACTAATTGAGTAAATAGTTCATTATAGATAATTCTCTTTGAAAAATCCTCTAAGCTAATCCATTCACCATTTTTCTTATTTTTAATCCTTTTACCATCAAAAGATATATATTCCTTATTTACTTTAAAGAGCTTTTCTCCATATTCAATAATTGAGTCTACCATTTTTTCAGCTGATTCTATGACAGCGTTTCCAGTAGTATAAGTAGTACTGGATGCATAGGCCCCACTGTCAAAAGGGGTTAAGTCTGTATCTGAAGAATATACAATTATTTTATCTAAATCTACTCCAAGGGTTTCTGCAGCTATTTGGGCCATAATAGTGTCACTACCCGTGCCTAAATCAGTTGCCCCTATTAATAAGCTAAAAAATCCATCAGTATTCAACTTTAAAGTAGCAGATGCCATATCAATTTTAGGCAAACCAGAGCCTTGTTGAGCAATAGCCATTCCTATTCCCCTTACCTTTGTATCACTAATCCTTTTTCTAGGATATTTTTCATCCCATTGAATTAATTCTTTTCCTCTAGATACGCAGTGCTCTAGAAGACAACTATCCATGTACATAGGTTTATCTCCCCAATCCTTCGTTGTCATATTTAAAAGTTCAGTAGTTTCTCCCTGTTTTATCATATTTATATTTCGTATTTCAGTTGGATCCATATCTAATTCAATAGCTAATTCATTTACAGCTGATTCTATTGCAAAAGTTCCTTGGGTTACCCCAAAACCCCTAAGGGCAGCACCAGGTACATGGTTAGTATATACAGCTTTACCATAATACCTACAGGCCTCCACCTTGTTATATAAAGGTAATACTTTTTTGCCGGCTGCACCGATAGTTGTTTGACAATGTTCTCCATATGCCCCGGTGTCAGAAATACCTTCCATATCAATAGCTCTTATTCTCCCATCTTTTGTAGCACCTATTACTACATGAAATTTCATCTGATGTCTAGAATTTGTTCCTATGAATACATCTTTTCTCGAATAAACAATCTTTGCAGGTTTCCCAGTTTTCAAAGTTATTAGAGCTGGAAAAAATTCAGCATTTGCTGTTTGTTTAGCACCAAACCCTCCTCCTATTCTTGGTTTAATAACTCTTATTTTACTCTCTGGAATCCCTAAAGCCGTTGATAAAATTCTTCTTAAATGGAAAGGAATTTGAGTTGATGTAACTACAACTAATCTTCCATAGGTGTCTATATAAGTAAAAGCTCTTTGAGATTCCATCATGCCTTGGGCTTGTGCTTGACTACTATAATTTTTTTTAATAATTACCTCACATTCTTTTAAAACTTTTTCCACATCTCCCAACTCAAAATCTGTTTGACATGCAATATTTCTCTCTCTATCAAAACCTACATCCATCAATGCAAAGATATCATCTTCAGGATGAACTAAAGTTTTATGACTATCTGCCTTTTCAAAATCTAATACTGGCTCTAATATTTCATATTCTACCTTTATAAGTTTCATAGCTTTCATAGCAATCTTTTCAGTATCTGCAGCTATTATAGCGACTTCATCTCCTACATGTCTTACATATTCATCTAATATAAACTTGTCATAGGGAGACAACTCTGGATAACATTGTCCTGCTCTTGTAAAAGGCTTTCTGTCTATATCCTTATAAGTTAATATACATTCCACTCCTGGAACTTTTTCAGCAATTTTAGTATTAATATTTTTAATCTTTGCGAAAGCATGGGGACTTCTTAATACTTTTACTATTAATGAATCTTTAGAAGCTAAATCATCTGTATATAAAGGTTTTCCCTCTACTAAACCGTAACCATCAATTTTAGAAAAAGATTTATTTACTATTTTCATAGTTTTTCACCTCAAAATACTTTTTAATGGCTCGTAACTGGCCAGTATAACCTGTGCACCTACATAAATTGCCACTTAAATAATGGAGAATTTCTTCATCTGTTGGCTTATTTAGGCATTTTTCCAAGTATAAAATATTCATTATAAGTCCAGTACTACAATATCCACACTGTTCCACTCCTTCTCTTACTAAATATTCTCCTACTTTTCTTCCCTCTTTTCCTACGCCTTCAATAGTTGTTATCTCATGCCCATCTGCTTTAGCTGAAAGCATTACACAGGACAAAATAGCTTTTCCATCCATATGAACTGTACATGCCCCACAAACCCCTGTATCACACCCTCTTTTTACACTGGTATAGTCGTTATTCCTTAAGGTATCAACTAAATATTCATCAGGGAATATATTAAAAACTTTTTTTATCCCATTAACTTTCATTTTAATCTTCATAACTTTCCACCTCCAACAATGCCTTTTTTACTAAAACACTAGATACATGCTTTCTATACTCCATACTTCCCCTAGAATTAGTTCCAAAAGTTAATTCATTTGAAACCATCTTTCCTGCTTCTTCAGCGTTTTTCTCTGTAATACCATTTTCATCTAAAAATTTCATTGCATTAGTTGCTAAAATTCCTCTACCCGGCCTAGCACCTACTGCAATTTTATGTTTTCCTTCTAAAACTGAAACTGCTACATTTAAAATCGCATAATCTCCTGTAGAGTTTCTCATAGATAAAAAATTTGCTTTTCTTCCATCCTTTTTAATAGTTATACTTTCCAAAATATCTTTTTCTTTAGATCCTTCTTTTAAAAACTCTTCTAATGACAAACTGCCTTGACTATATAGATTCACCTTTGTGTCTAGAGCCAGTAATCCAGTTATCAAGTCAGAAAATCCATACCTTGAATAAACAGTTCCTCCAACTGTAACAATATTTCTTAATTGAATACCTACAATTTCTCTAATAGATTTTTCTAGAACATTATTAAAATAGGTTCCTAGTACTTTTGAATGTTCTATATCACCAAAGGTAGTCATAGCCCCTATATTAAATACGCTTTCCTCTTCAGTAATATAATCTAGTTTTGCTTTTGATAAATCTATAATGTTTGGAATATTTTTTGAACTCATTCTAATAAATGCTCCACCTCCTAATATTACATTCTTTTTCTTTTCCATTAGCAAATCATATGCTTCTCCAATACTTTCAGGTGCTGAATATTCTCTTATGAAAATCAACTTTCCATCTCCCCTTTAACCTGTTACTTTCTAGTACAAAAAATAGGTCAGCTTAAAAGAATTGTTTATTCTTCTAAGCTGACCTATTAAAGCTTAACTCATAAAGTTATCTTTAAATCTTGTCAGTTTTTTAATTTTTATATTAATTAACTCTAGAATAGTCTACATCTTGAATGCATCTATTTTAGCTTTAATTTAGCATAATAATAAAATAATATTTAAAACTAATCTATATAATAGAAAATTTTAAAAAATCTAAATTATCATAGGAACTGCAATACGCCTCTACTAGTTGAGTCTTTGAATCGACAATTTCTTCAATTGTTTTCTCTAAAACCTCTTTATTTTCCATGTAAAATAATTGTCTGTTGTAATCTACAAGACTATAATTTCTATTATTTGAAATCATATTTGTCTCTATAGTAGTTAAAACATCTTCTGACTTTACTTTTATTTCATTTCCCTGAATAAATATACTTATATTTCTAGGCCCTTTTCCTGTATAGCTTTTTAAGAAATAGGCTACTTTTCTACCTATTTCATTTTCCATTTCTTTTTTTCCTTCTCTGTCTACTATAAAATCATTTAAAACTAATTTTTCATATTTATTTTGCAATATTTCTTTAGATAAGCTCTCCATAGTAGCTACCATTTGTTCTGTATCTACAGGCTTAACTAGATATTTTACAATTCCTATGTCTACTGCCCTTAAAATTGTGTCACTATCTGAATATGCTGAAATAATTATAACTGGCCCTTGATATCCATTTTGTCTAGACTTTTTAACCATTTCTAAGCCATCCATATTAGACATTTTTAAATCCGTTATTACTATATCTACTTCATCTTCATCTAAAATATTTAACCCTTCAAATCCACTACTAGCTAACAAAAGTTTTCCCACTTTCCTTTTTAAAAACCTTTCTAACTCCCTTCGAGTAAACCTATCATCTTCAACCAATAATACTTTCATGTTATTTAAGACTGCATTAGATTTTATTTCCTCCATGTCCTGACCTCCCTTTAGGAATTATCAAACTCATGGAAACACCTTCTTTAGTATTTTTCCACCTAATCTTTCCTCCCATATTATTTATAATAGTTTTAGACATGTATAAACCTAACCCTGTACCCTTAGATGTAGTTTTAGTAGTAAAATAAGGATTAAATATTTTTTCACTTACCTCATCATTGATTCCACCAGCATTATCAATGATTTCACAAATTGACATACCTTCGGCTTCATATATTAAAATCCTTATTATCTTATTATTTCTATTAGATTTGGATAATGCATCTATAGAATTATTCACTATATTAAATATTACTTGAGAACATTGGTTTTTATAACCATAACCTAATAAAATATTATTCTCTTCTAATATTAATTTTATATTTTGAAACCTTATATTTTCCTCTAAAATATTTAAAGCTAACTTTACACTATCCAATATGTAAAAATTTTCTTTCTCATTTCCTGGTTTTAGAAAATTTCGAAAATCGTCAATAGTCTGTGACATTTGCATTATTAGTAAATGGCTTCTTTCAATTGAAGAATTAAAATACTCCGAATCTAAATCGTCATAATCATAACTATCTTGCATATTAGATAAAATTAAATTTAAATTATTTAATGGCTGTCTCCATTGGTGGGCTATATTTCCTATCATTTCCCCCATAGCTGCATGTCTTGCTTGATGTATTATTAATGCTTCTTTTCTTTTATTCTCTTCTAGTTCTTTTTTAAGTCTTTTATTTTTTTTAGAAATATTTATAATAAAAAATACTATAACTAATGCGAGGATAAGGAATAAAGATTTGATAATTCTCTTTGTAGCTACTTTATTTCTTTCTAATATTATATTCTCGTAATCAAATATAAACTCCTCTAAATTTATTGGATTATGTATAAGTTCTAATTTCATTAAATTTTCATGCATATCTTTCCACCTATATTGGTTTATGTTTCCTAGTTCTACTATAGGATATAATGTACGTTCTTTTATCTTTTCTGCTTAAAATTTATTATATTCAATAAAATCCTTTTCGCTTTTCAATTCTGGATTAGAAAACTCCTTATCCATTATTTCAATTATTTCATCTGGGTTTTCTAAAGCATATTGCCATCCCTTCATACTAGCTCTTCTAAATCTTTCTACTAATTCTGGATTCTTCATAGCAAAGTCTTTTCTTGTAAACAATGTATCCCCATAGAAATCTATACCATAATCTATAGGTCTTATGGTTTTTAATTTTATTTCATCTTTTCTAGCATAGTACTCAATTATCCCACCGGAATATCCTGGAACTATATCATATTTCTCTTCAACTATATCTTGAACTTTAAACTTTTCATTCTCATTTATTTCAGGAGTTAAACTATTTAGGCCTATGCCTTCATTGATAACCATAGCTTGAAGTTCTATATCTAAAAGATCATTTTCTCTTCTGCCTATATTTAATTCTACTATATCTATAGGAGAATTAAATATAGTCCCTTCCCCTATAAAATAGTTAATTCCACTCCTTTGTAACACCGAAGAAATAACACATAGATCTTCGCCCTTATCCTGGGATAATAAAATATCTGTAGCACCTATGCCAAAATCTACTTTACCCTCTGAAACTTCTTTTGTTACATCTAAAACTTCACTTTCATCTGTACAGCCTGGCCTGATTTCTACAATTAATCCTTCGTCTTCATAATACCCCATCCAATCAGCCGCATAATAGCCAGCAAATTGAAACTGATGATGCCATCTTCATTGAAGTATTACTTCATCTGCCTTTTTGGCTTCCCCTATTTGTGGGTTATGTAATAATACTATAATTACTAGAAGTAACAATATGTCACTCAACTTATATTTCCCCATAATTGGTATCCCCCAACCAATGGAATAAATAAATTTTCTTCTTAGTATCTTGCTATTTATATTTTATACAAAGAAAGTATTAATTCCTTTGTGTATTTACTACAAAAAAGATTCCCTTTGAATATTAAGTTCCTTCAAAGAATCCCTATTGGTTGCATATCAGCAGCACAGCATACCAGTAGGATTCTAGATATTATAAACTCATTTTATTTAAACATACTGTCTTTTAAAGCTCAACCCATCTATTTCTTATCTTTGCAGTTAGGACAATAACCATATATTTCAAGCTTATGTCCCACTATTTCAAAATTAGTATCATTTTCAAGAGAATTTTCATAAACCCCAAGAGGACAATGTCCTATATCTATAGATTTCTCACATTTTATACATACTAGATAATGTTCATGATCTATAAGATTTAATTCATACATAGATATGTTTTCTTTTACTATAGTATGTCTTACTACTATTCCTTTTGATACAAATGTATTTAACACCCTATATATAGTCGACAAACTTATAGATTTATCTACTTTTTTACTTTCCAAAAAAATTTCTTCTGCTGTAAGAGGATCTTTTGCCTGTTTTAATATTTCTAATATAATATTTCTTTGCTTTGTATTTTTAATCCCATGGCTTTTAAAAAACTCCTTATTATCCGTAAATTTGTCCACTTTATCTATCTCCTTTCAGGCAATTTTATACTTCCGTAAAATAAAATCAATTCAACCTCAATTTATTTATAAGGAAAAATACCCCAAAGTAAATAGCATTTATAATTACAATAGTTGCTCCTGTTGGGAAATTTAATATATAGGATATAAAAATTCCTAATATTACACTGGATACTGATATTATAGATGACATTAGTATAGTATCTTTAAAGCCTTTAGATAACTGTAAAGCAGTTACTGTAGGAAAAATAATCATACTTGAAATAAGCATAGTACCAACTACACGTATACCAAGAACCACAGTAATCGAAGTTAATACAGATATTAAATAATTCATATATTTAGAATTTAATCCTATAACAGTTGCAAACTCTTCATCATAAGTTATAGCAAATAAACTATTGTAGAAAAACAAAGTTACAAATATAACTACAATAGATAATATTATTGAAAGTATTACATCTAATTTACTAATGACTAATATACTTCCAAAGAGATAGGAAAATAAATCTATATTAAAACCTTGGGCTACACTAGTAATTAAAACTCCAACTGCTACAGCAAAAGATGACATTAATGCTATAGCAGCATCTCCATGTAAATCAGCTTTTTCATTAAGTTTCAATATTAAAAAAGATGAAAGAATTACTAAAGGAATAGATACTACTAATGGTGATTTATTTAAAAGAAGTGCAATGGCAATTGTCGCAAAGCTTACATGGGCTAATCCATCACCAATCATAGAATATTTCTTTAATACAAGAAATATTCCTAAAAAAGAGCAGGATACAGCAATTAGTGAGCCTACTAAAATTGCTCTTAATATAAAATCCGATTGTAATGCTTCTATTATCATAGAAATAATATTTTCCATTTATATACCTCCAGTAATTCTATTCCCCTGTATATATTCCAAAATATTTAGCCATTGATTTTGAATGGCGAAAATCATTGTAGCTACCGTAAAAAATAATTCTGTTATTTAAATATAATATTTTATTTACATACTTTTCTATAGAAACAATATCATGGGATACAAGTATTATAGTGACATTTTCATCATTTAGCTCTTTTAGAATACTATAAAACTCTTCTCTTATTCCAGGATCTAATGCACTAGTAGGTTCATCTAAAATTAATATACTAGGATTAGCTACCATAGCCCTAGCTAATAATACTCTTTGTTGTTGTCCTCCCGATAGATTTCCAATTTTCTTATCTTTCAATTTCTCTATATTTAATTTATCAAGTGTTCTATCCACTCTTTCATAATCATCTTTTGAATAAAACTTAGCTCCTGTTTTCTCTAATAGTAATCCAGTAGCCACAATTTCTTTTACAGTGGCAGGAAATAATCTATCATTCATAACTCCCTTTTGAGGAACATAACCTATAGAATTTTTTCCTAAAATATCATGATTGAATTTAATTTGACCTTTAGAGTGTTTTATAAGGCCTAATAAAATTTTAATTAATGTTGTTTTACCAGATCCATTAGGCCCAACTATACCTATATAATCTCCCTTTTCTACTTCAAAACTAATATCTTTTAACACTTTATTTTTACCATAATTAAAATTTAAATCTTTTATAGTTATTATATTATTCATCATATAACAACCCCTGTTTCAACTTTTCTAAATTATCTTCCATTATTTCTATATAGGATATACCCGATTCTAATTCTTCCTTTGACACATTATGAGCACCATGTAATAGCATCATTTCCGCCTCCGTTTGTTCTGATATAATCTTTGCTATTTTAGGGTCAATTAATTCTTCATAATATATTACATTCATTCCTGAAGATTTCATGTTTTGGATCAATTCTGTAATTCTCTGAGGTGTAGGTTCTGCATTTGGTGTAAAACCATTATAAGGTGAGATATAATCTAAACCATAACGTTTAGCAAAATATCCAAAAGCAAAATGCCCTCCATAAATAATTGTTTTATGCTCAGTTTTTTCAAAGGTTTCAGCAAATTTCTTATCTAATTCTGCTAATTTTTCTTTATATGCATCCCCATTTTCCCTATAGAAATCTTCATTATTCTTATCTACTTTTACTACAGCTTCTACTATATTATCCACCATCCCTTGTGCATATACAGGATTTAACCATATATGGGGATCCTTCCCACCATGATGATGTCCATCATCATTTTCATGACCTTTATGCCCTTTTTCCTGGTCATAATACTCATGGTCATCCTCATCTATAAGTTCTATGTCTTCACTTAAATCAACAACAGTAATATTATCTTCACCAACATTTTTTATTACCTTTTCTGCCCAGGGCTCCATATATTCTCCTGTATAAATAAAGACATCCGCCTTCTTTATTTTGCTAATATCCTGTGGAGTAGGTTCATAGGAATGGGCTTCTACTCCTGGTGGAAGTAATAGGTCAATTTCCCCT
>Ga0079226_10004024_pt1 | contig 11235 bp, 12 predicted proteins | sample Poulit2014_FD_76345 | JGI IMG/M metagenome (GOLD analysis project Ga0079226, IMG submission 76345) | Agricultural soil microbial communities from Georgia to study Nitrogen management - Poultry litter 2014 | ecosystem: Environmental > Terrestrial > Soil > Agricultural land | place: USA: Georgia...
AGCTCAACTTTGAAATCCAGCTGAGTTTGTTCGCCGAGTCTTAGAAGTTCTTGTAGTTTTTCCTCGTCTGTTCTTCCATCCCATACCACTGCCATAAGTGATCCTCATCAATGAAGTTCTCTGGCGACCCAACAGTTGTTCTTGCTGTGGTCAGCACGTCTTCTATGTCAACGTTAGCGCAGGGCTGCAACGACTTGACAGGGTGGGTTGGGATTGTGGGATCGTCAGAGCAGCCCATCACCTAAGCCAACAATAAAATGGTGGGGTCTAGTGTTCGACGCAATTTTGCTGTTTGGCGAGACGATTCAATCGAGATAGCGGGCTGGATGTAGTTTGAGAATCCTGGATTTATAAAAGGTCCGGTCGATGCGCTAATCGATACTGCTGACGAGTACAAAATAGTGTCAATATAGCGGTATGTGTATCGGATGGCTGCTCGAGTTTCGCTCATATCTGAGACGTTTGTGGTACCAGAAAAAATATGGGATTCTTATACAGTACTGACATTATGGATCCTTAGCTCAGCTGGTTAGAGCGTTCGCTTCACACGCGAGAGGTCGCTGGTTCGAGTCCAGTAGGATCCACAATTTCCCGGGAGCTTTGGGCCCGGGATTTTTGCTTGAGGGGAGGGCATCGGTGGCCAACGATGAATACGGTGGAGAAGACGCCAATACGTATGCTGACGCAGAATCCACTGTTGACTCGGTGGAACAAGATACCGATCCAGTTGAGCCATCGCCTGATGCCGGGATTATGCCCGTGGTCCGGCCGGCTGTCACCCTGCCAAACCCGGACGCGGATGCCCGCCAGATTGCTCCGCAAGTCCCCGATCCAGAAACCGCTCCGCAGGAGCCGGTGCCGACGTCAGTGTTATTTACCGGTGATGAAGACACCGAGACGGTCACACCGCTACGGGACCTTCCCAATGAGCAACAAGAAGCCGCCTATGCACAAGAAAAAGCCGCTCCAGACACGCGGAAATTTCCGGCCTTAACGACCTGGCGTCAAGCGTTTCAGCGTCCTCGGGATCGGCAAACGCCCAGTGAGACCGATGAAAGCACCGACAGGGCTAGCTACCCCGACGATTATGCGCCGCATACTGAACCGCTGCCTACCCAAGCAATTCGGCTTGCCGACCGACTGCATGACTCTCCATACCAACTGACAGGGGCACGATATAAGGCAGCGGCCGAAGCCAAAGATGCGCACAACACCATGCTGCTGGCCCTAAAACTTGGCGAAACCATGTTCAAATTTGGCGCCGGCGCGCTGGAAGTTGAAACTTCCATCATCGTGGTGACACAAACCTATGGCGTGTTTGATGCAGAAGTAGACATCACCAACCAGTCCATTGCGTTGAACTTCGCTCCAGCTGCGGAGCCGCCTGCCACATACCAACGCGTAGTGCGGTCGTGGAGTTCCGATTATGCTGGCCTGGCTGACCTTCACCAATTGGTTTCAGGTATTGCTGCAGGCCAAGTTGAACGCGACGATGCTCAGGCGCAGTTGGCGGCGATTCGCCACCGCCGTAAGACCTTTCCCCAGGGTGTGGCCTTTCTCGCCAATGGTGTGTGGGCTTCAGCTTTCGTGATGTTTATTGGTGGCTCATGGTTCTCTGCGCTATTGAGTATGGGGGCTTCGACCCTAAGCATGGCGACCGTACACTTGATTGGTCGTTGGCGCGCCCCGGAAGTCTTTTCCACGATGGCAGGTGGAATTATGGCCACTGTGATTGCCTTTGGGCTGTATTGGTCAGAAATCTTTCGAGACCCGGCATTGATGATTACATCATCGTTGATGCTGTTGGTGCCGAGTTTGCGGATTGTTTCTGCCGTGCAAGACGGCATCAACGGCTTTCCGATCACCTCGGCGGGCCGCATCGTCTCTTCAGTGCTCACGTATGTCGGGGTGGTAGCTGGTATCGTGCTAGGCATCGTGGTGTTTGCCAAGTTAGGGGCACCAGCCATCGACGTTACTGCGATGCCGGACCACCAGTACCCTCATTGGTTAGTGGCAATTCTTGTAGGGATAGCTGCAATGGGAGCATCCATCGCAGATCAAACTCGCTGGCAACTGATTGTCCCTACTGGAATGGTATCGGTTATTGGCTACCTAGTTTATATTGCCGCCATTGAAATCGGCTTTGGACCGAGCATAGCTCCGGCTGCTGCAGCCGTGGTGCTTGGTTTTTTTGCTCGCATCGTTGGACTAAGCCTAGGAGCGCCGCAGCTTGTGATCGCGGTGCCAGCCAGTATATTCCTACTACCCGGTCTTATGATTTTTCGTGCCATGTATACTATGGGTTCTAATGTGGAAATGATGTCTGGTGGTGTGGCGGGCCTGATGCAGGGTTCGATCATTATCTTGGCTATGGCCACCGGTCTGGTGTTGGGCGATTCCTTGGCACGGCCACTGACATCAGGGCTGAAAGCTAATGAGCGGCGTCGTATTGGTCGGCGCTAGTCAAATAAGCGAAGTTGTGCATTGTCGGTAAGCTGCGCTTGAGTCGACCAATCGATGGGGGCCAGCCCCTTGTCGGTGAGAAAAGCATTCGTTTGGGAAAACGGTTTAGACCCAAAAAACCCGCGCCGGGCAGATAGCGGTGATGGATGAGCCGATTCGAGTACTAAAATATTGGCCGAATTGAACTGTGGTGCCAGCGCTCTTGCCTGAGCACCCCAAAGGAGCACGACCAGTGGGGCGTCACGTTGTGCTAGGGCTTGTACGGCTGCAGCAGTAATTTTTTCCCATCCCAGATTGCGATGGGAGCCGGGATGGTGGGCGGTTACAGTTAGGACTTTATTGAGTAAGAACACGCCCTGGTCCTCCCAGGCAGACAGATCGCCTGATACGGGTGATGGGATACCGATATCAGCGTGTAATTCAGCGAAAATATTACTCAGCGATCTGGCAATCGGACGCACCATAGGATTCATGGAAAAACTCAGACCTACTGCGTGACCAGGAGTCGGGTAAGGATCCTGGCCCACCAGCAAGACTTTGACTTGAGATAACGGCATCCTAAAGACACGGAGCACATTGTGTGGTGCCGGCTCAATAGGTTCTCCGTCGTTACGCCTGGCTTGTAGCTGAGCCATCAACTGCTGCATATCATTTGCAACTGGTTGTAGTGCCGTGTACCAGGAGGGATGTATATCGGGCCAGTCGGTAAAGGTCATAGGTTTAGCCTAACGAATCCTCAGGGCTGAGGTAGTTTAGACTGGTGGTCGATGATTGGATCTGAAAGGGGATGCATGGCAGCGCTGAGTGCGACCGAACAGCAGATGCTGGAGTTTGAAAAACGCTCCTGGCATTATGCCGGAGCCAAAGATCGGGATATTTCTGAGACCTTTGGGATGACACCGACCAGGTATTATCAGAAACTTGCACGCCTGATCGGTACTGAGCGCGCCTATGCCTACGATCCGATGTTGGTGCACCGCTTATTAGCCTCGCGTTCAACGGTGCAGCGGGCAGAAGGTGTTGCATAGTGAGCCAGGAATCCACGGATCAGAAGTATCCGAGTGACCGTTTCGATGAGGTCGAATCGTACACGACACAACAAGGTGCCCATCGCAAAGAATTTGCTCCACCGAAGGGCGCAGGCCATCTGAATACAATTATCGTAGCTGGCGGCATCGCATTAGCCATTGGTGTTGGGTCCTTTTTGTGGTTGCTACCATCGGATCCTCTAAATCAGTCTGGTTCAGCCTCGGAATCAACTTCTCATGAAGTCGTCGAGGACGAACCCCAAGACGACGAAGAAACTGATGAGCCCGAAGCTATCGAAGAACCAGAGCCTACTGACGACCAAGAAGCGATTGACCTGGACAACTCCCAAGATCCTGAGACGCAAGACTCTGAGGAGCCGGAGTCAGAAGAGTCCGAGTCTGATGAACCCGTAGACCGCGAGCTACCTATAGCGGTATACAACGCCTCAAACGTTCAGGGCTATGCCGCCTCTATGGCACAAGAACTTGGTGAAGCCGGTTTTAACGTGCCGGTGGCCGATAACTGGACGGGTGCAACTCCGTCGAGCTCCACAGTATATTTCTCGGATAACGAATCCACAGCGCAGGCTGTTGCTCAAGAATTAGGCGCTACGGCTGTCTATGAGCCGTCCGTTGACGGCGTCGTTGTGGTGCTGACAGGTGATTCATAAATCTTTAGCTACTTGCACTCAGGGCAGCCGAGTGCTAAAAATGGAGTTAGCACTCTCCAGACGCGACTGCCAAAGTTCGTTTGGGAGACTTACCTCACCATAAGCTGGAATTTGTGTACCGCCACCCGGTTAGGTACATAGGTTTGCCGTCGCGGGCACTTTGGTGCAGGTGTGGAATCTACTCGTCCCGAAAGGACCGTGCAATACATGGCTAAGACCATTGCATTTGACGAAGAAGCACGCCGCGGCCTCGAAACGGGTTTGAACACCCTGGCGGAAGCGGTCAAAGTTACCTTGGGCCCACGCGGGCGTAATGTGGTATTGGAAAAACAGTGGGGCGCTCCTACTATCACCAATGATGGTGTATCGATTGCTCGTGAAATCGACCTAGACGACGCATACGAGAAAATTGGCGCCGAACTTGTTAAAGAAGTTGCCAAACGCACCGATGACGTAGCTGGTGACGGAACAACCACTGCAACCGTGCTGGCCCAGGCTCTTGTTTCGGAGGGCCTCCGCAACGTTGCTGCGGGCGCGGACCCCATCGCGCTACGTCGTGGTATCGATAAAGCCGTTGCAGCACTTACCGAGGCCCTGCAGAAGCAGGCTCGCGAGGTTGAGACCAAAGAACAGATTGCAAACACCGCTTCGATTTCAGCTGGCGACGACGAAATCGGTCGTCTCATTGCTGAAGCGCTCGACAAAGTCGGCAAAGAAGGCGTTGTAACTGTTGAAGAGTCCAATACTTTTGGCTTGGATCTGGAACTTACCGAAGGTATGCGCTTCGATAAAGGTTACATTTCCGGCTACTTCGCCACCGATGGTGAACGTCAGGAAGCTGTTCTTGAAGACCCATACATTCTGATCGTCAATTCCAAGATTTCCAACGCACGTGACATGGTTGGCATCTTGGAAAAGGTCATGCAGAGCAGTAAACCACTGCTGATCATTGCCGAAGACCTGGAAGGCGAAGCTTTGGCAACCCTGGTTGTCAACAAGATCCGTGGCACCTTCAAATCCGTGGCTGTTAAGGCACCGGGCTTTGGCGACCGTCGCAAGGCTATGCTCAATGACATCGCCATTCTGACCGGCGGCCAGGTCATTTCCGAAGAAGTCGGCCTGAACTTGGAAAACGCCACCCTAGATATGCTGGGAACAGCCCGCAAGGTTGTTGTCAGCAAGGATGAGACCATCATCGTTGAAGGTGCTGGCGACTCCGAGCAGATTTCTGGCCGTGTTAACCAGATTCGTACCGAAATCGAAAATACCGATTCCGACTACGATCGCGAGAAACTGCAAGAGCGTCTGGCGAAGTTGGCCGGCGGGGTTGCCGTAATCCGCTCTGGTGCTGCCACCGAAGTTGAGCTTAAAGAACGTAAGGCTCGTATCGAAGACGCCGTACGTAATGCCAAAGCCGCCGTTGAAGAAGGAATTGTTGCCGGCGGCGGTGTGGCGCTTATTGAAGCTGCCCAGCAGGCCTTCACCACACTGAAGCTGGAAGACGATGAAGCTACCGGCGCCAAGATTGTCCAGATTGGCGTGGAAGCCCCGCTGAAGCAGATCGCAGAAAATGCTGGTCTTGAACCAGGCGTGGTTGTGGATCGTGTGAAGAAACTCCCAACGGAAGAAGGCCTTAACGCAGCCACTGGCGAGTACGTAAATCTGCTTGAAGCAGGTATTAACGACCCGGTCAAAGTCACTCGTTCTGCGCTTGAAAATGCCGCGTCGATCGCTGGGCTGTTCTTGACCACAGAAGCAGTCATTGCAGACAAACCAGAGCCTGTTGATCCTGCAGCCGCTGCTGGCGGTGGCGGAATGGATCCGATGGGGGGCATGGGCGGCATGATGTAAGGTCGCTTGCCTAAACCTTAATAAGATCTTTAGATCTTCTGTTTACCCCGGTCATTGCGGCCGGGGTAAACGCGTTAAAGCACTCCAATAGCTTTTCAAGCTTGTCACAACCTGGCTACAATGACGATGAGGATCTGAAAGGAACACTCGTGGGCAAAATTCTTCGTGCCGTTCGAAACATCACGGTTGCTGCCGGTACCATCGGAGCCGCAGGGGTCTGGTACCGCAAGCGTGCTGAGCGACTCATGTCGCTGCGAGCACAGACTGTTTTGATTACCGGTGCCGGTTCAGGTATTGGGAGGTTGCTTGCCCTGGGTGCAGCCAAACGTGCTGCTGCACATGTTGTGGTGTGGGACCTTAATGAAGAAACAGCATCCGAGGTCGTCCAGGAAATTCTAGCTCTCGGGGTTGACGCGTCATATGATGTCGTGGATATCTCCAGTGACAGTTCCGTCGACGTCGCTGGCGAAGCGGTACGACACAGGATCGGTGGCGTGGATTTTTTGATGCATAATGCCGGTGTCGTAACGGGTAAACCATTTCTAGACCAAAGCCACCAAGACGTAGCAAAAACTTTCCAGATCAATACACTGGCACTCTACCGGGTGACCCGACAATTCCTACCAAATATGCTTCGTAACCAGTTTGGTTCGATTACCGTGATGGCTTCTGCGGCATCACTTACGGGAGTTGCCCGCCAGACTGACTATGCGGCGTCAAAATGGGCCGCACATGGATTTACCGAATCGTTGCGTGCTGAGATGCGCCACTTCGGACATAATATTCATACCTTATCCGTACACCCATTCTATGTTTCAACTGGCATGTTTGCTGGTGCCAGTTCTCCGAATGCGCTGCTTCCGATCCAGAAACCGGATGCTACAGTTGACAAAATTTTTCGATCATTAGAAGCAGGGAAGAACCAGTTGCTCTTGCCAGTTACAGTGGCGGTCGCTAATTGGCTCAACGTCATTCCTGTGCCAGTGGCTGATCAGATACGTGATCTACTCGGTATTAATTCGAGTATGGATCATTTCGTAGGACGCAAGCCTGAAGTCCCCGTCTAGTCCGATGTTTTGCTTCCTCGTGGATACAGTTCGGACATGAGGTTCCGACGTGCCGGTCGCTCCCAGCGCCGGCGTCCCGTATGGGTAGTAAAAATGGGGTTTTGGGCCAGCATTCCGCGCAGAAATTTTTCCCGCCCAACTGTAAAATCGGCATCACTAATTTTGCTGAAATCTTGGCGAACCGCCTGGCGATATCGTTGATAGGCGCCACTATTTCGGGCGAGAACTTCCAGATCGGCATCGCATAAAATTTTGCCGCCGAAGTCGTGGTCGTGAGGGTCGTGTGTAAAAGTAAGTCGAATGAGTCGAGCGGTTTCTAAAATTTCTGGTCCCGGAACCCCAAGTTCTGGTAGGACGCGTTCTGCCAGGCGTGCCGAGTCTTCTTCGTCTTGTCCAGGTGGATGCATCGGATCCGCACGATAGATCGCATCATGAAACCAGCCGGCGAGCCGGACAGCTCTGGGAAATGGGCCCATGGGTTCGCCTTGGCGTTCCAAATAATCAATATTTTTGAGTACTGACATCAGATGGGCTAGATCATGATAATGACGATGTTCCTCACCCCATCGTTCTAATAGTGCATCGCAGATCGGATCGCGATCTAGCTCTGAGGTGTTCGGAAACATACGGGCGAATCGCTGGTGAAGAATTTTCTCAAGCTTTGACGACCGTTCTGCTGCTGTGATACGAAGCCCAGACTTCACTAGTCGCCGTACCAGTTCGGAACCTGACACTTCAACTGCCCCGGCGGTTACCAGCTCGTCGTACATACTCACGGGAACATCGTAGTGATCACCATCAAAGGCATTTGCTGGGACCCCGGTTGCACGGGCAAAAGCGTGCAGTTCTTCTAGTGATTCGTCGGACACTAGATGAGAGAACACGGTGCCATGTGCTGGCCACCGCGCGGGATCGATCAAAACGGTCATGGTTACAGCCTACCCACCGAACCTTTCACCCTGTGCGACCTCGAGCTACAAGGTGAAAGGTGGTGACCGTTTTATCCACGGAACATTGCAGCGTTGGCCTGTTCGGTTGATTCATATTGCTGACCTGCATGCTGCATGGCATCGCGGATGGAGCGTAGCGACTCTTCTACACGCTGCTGGGTGCCGCGCCATTCCGTCACGACGGATTGAAAATTTGAGGATGCCTGTCCCACCCAGGATTCTTGGAGCTGACGTAGTTGAGCATCCATACTACTGACTTCTGACTGGATACGGTCAGCGGTGGCCTGGACACCATTGGCTTTGGCGAAGAGTTCTTGAACGTCAATTTGGATACGAGCCATACAGTTCTCCTTGAAGCAATCTCGCATCACGGAGTGTGATGCAGTACGGCCAGCCTAGAGAAGCAAACAAACCTCTTTGACGGGTATCTAAAGTCTGTGGATAATCATTCGTCGTCGAAGACTTCTGGGGACGAACCATCCTCATCCTCCAGCGGATGGTATGGCAACCGGACGACCATAGTGGCTCCACCCCCTGGGGTTTCTTCGTGGCGGACAGTGCCCTGATGTTGACTGATGATACCGGCGACAATGGCTAAACCAAGCCCGCTGCCGCCGGTATCTCTAAGCCGTGAAGTATCGGCCCGGTAGAACCGCTGGAAAATCTTTTCGGCATCTTCGGGGGAGATGCCCGGACCGTGATCGCGAATTTTGATGACCGAAGCCATGAAGGTTTCGCCGGTATGATCGGTTTCCTCTGGTTGGGAATTATCCGTCCCGACTGCGATTTCAATGTCCGTGCCATCGGGCGTGTAGCGCAGGACGTTGGTCATGAGGTTAGAGATGACTTGACGTAGGCGGTCAGAGTCGCCGATGGTCGGGGCAGGTTGCGGTGACGAAACACCATCTAACCCAGTTAGGGTGATGTTGCGGTCAGGTGCAGTTGCACGGGTGTCCACGACAAGGTCGGAGGCCAAACCAAATAGATCAATGGGCCGATAATCCATAGTGCGGTGTTCATCTAACCGCGCCAGGGTGAGTAGATCTTCAACAAGCTGGGTCATCCGTTTTGCTTCAGATTCGATGCGATCCATGGCGGTGCCGACATCTTGGTCGTTGGCCAGCGCACCATGACGATAGAGCTCGGAGAAGCCACGGATAGTGACTAGTGGGGTGCGCAGCTCATGGGAGGCATCTTGGACAAACCGGCGCATCCGTTCTTCGGATTGCTCATTGGCCCGGAAGGCAATTTCAATGTGGGCCAACATGGCGTTGAGCGACCGTGATAGTCGACCCACTTCCGTATCGGGAGCCCCGGGCGGTACACGTTTGGACAAGTCGCCGGCGGCAATCCCCGCGGCGGTGCGTTCAACGCGGTTCAGTGGACGAAACGCGGTGGTGACCAGCCCATAGGCGATCATCGTGACAACTAAGGTGGCCAATAACCCGATGGTAATGACTAACGTGGTTACTCGCTCCACGGACCGTTCAACCGGTTCAAGCGGTAGAGCAATGGCGACGGTACCGCTATCAGATTCCAAGCGATAGATCTGTACACGCCATTGACTTTGTGGGTCTCCGAGCCCGGGCACAACAAAAGCCGATGAGCCATGCTCATCGGCTTGTTCTGCGGTCATACGTTTGATATCAGGAACATCGGAACCTTCAGCATGAATGCGCGAGACAAGATTGCCTTCGTTATCCCAAGATTCCCCGTAAAATCGGACAATGGTTTGTTGAAAGCTACCAGTATCGTAGGGTCCTGCGGAACCCATGGAAGTCAGAAACATCGACACATTATGTCGGTTGGTGAAGATATCTTCGTCGATCTGACGAACTAGTTCTTGCCGATATAACGAAGCGGTCAGGAGGGCAGTCGTGGCCACGGTGATGGCCATCAGTACCCCGGTGATAAGAGTCAGTTGGGTACGCAGCGAGGTAGCCTGCCATGTGCGGGCTACCCATTGCAGCGGTTTTGGCCTAGCCATTTAGCGTTTGTCTTGGGTGCGCAACAGGTAGCCGACACCGCGCTTAGTGTGGATCATTTTTGGACGGTCGCCGATGTCGATTTTGCGTCGCAAATATGAGATGTAAGATTCGACGATTGAGGCATCACCGTTGAAATCGTATTCCCAGACGTGGTCCAAGATTTGAGCTTTAGACAATACTCGATTGGGATTCATCATCAGATATCGCAACAGTTTGAACTCGGTGGGGGATAGATCGATGATGTCTCCACCACGGCGTACTTCGTGGGCGTCGTCATCAAGTTCCAGGTCGTCAACCATCAAGATAGCTTCATCGTCCTCAGCAGGTGCGGTTCGACGCAGTACCGCACGAATACGGGCGACTACTTCATCAAGACTAAATGGTTTGGTCACATAATCATCGCCACCTACGGTCAAACCGGTGACTTTATCTTCGGTCTCATCTCTGGCTGTCAAAAAAACGACGGGGAAGTGGCGTCCGGTGGCCCGCAGTTTGCGAGTTACAGTGAAACCGTCCATATCCGGCAACATGACGTCGAGGACCGCCAGGTCTGGGTTATGAGCTTCGGCAGCTTCGAGTGCTTCGCGACCGTTGGCTGCTGCTATTACATCAAATCCGGCAAAGCGCAGCGAGGTAGATAGCAGTTCGCGAATATTGGGTTCGTCATCAACGACTAAGAGTTTTGCTTCAAAAGTTTGCGACGTCATAGACCTATTCTAAAAAAACTAACCTGAAAGCCGGCTGAGTGCTTCCTGGGTGCATTGCTAGGAATGTTGTCGCTTGCGTCGCACGATAACGATGCTCACTAGAGCAACGAGGAGAAATATGAAGCCGGTGGGGAACGCTAACAGAGCTAACCAGAATATCCAGGTGGCTGGTGTGGCGTCGGCGAAGTAATAACCTAATACGCTTATCACTGCCAAAAAGGAGACCACCACAATTACGACGCCGCTCCACAGTACAGCGGTAATCCAAGAGGGCATCGCGTCGAGGCTTTTATTTTCGTCTGGTGTCATGACCGTAATTCTACGCTTGCAGCACAGGGGCGGGACTGTTTGCGAAGGCTAGGTAGGTTTGCCGGTATACTTACACGATATAGGCTTTTGGGGTTCCCGTAACCGCACGAAAATGGGTGCGTGACGGGAACCCTTTGTGAATGATGTCCGTCACGAAGGAAATGACCATACATGCCAACCGGCAGAGTAAAATTTTACGAT
>Ga0079226_10004025_pt1 | contig 11234 bp, 7 predicted proteins | sample Poulit2014_FD_76345 | JGI IMG/M metagenome (GOLD analysis project Ga0079226, IMG submission 76345) | Agricultural soil microbial communities from Georgia to study Nitrogen management - Poultry litter 2014 | ecosystem: Environmental > Terrestrial > Soil > Agricultural land | place: USA: Georgia...
CCGTTAGTAAAACCTTCTCCACCGCTGTTATCGCGGATGCCATAGCATTGGGCGAGCTGCGTTTTGGTGAAAACAAAGCACAAGAAATTCGTGATAAAGCTCCTGCCTTGGAAGAGCACAATACGCAATGGGTGATGATTGGCTATTTGCAATCTAATAAAGCCCGTTACGTTGCTCGTTATGCCACTGAAATCCAATCATTAGATCGCCTTTCTTTAGCGCGTACGCTACAGCGCCGCTTAGAGCTTGAAGATCGCCACATGGATGCCTTGGTGCAGGTAAAAACCTCCACAGAACCGAGTAAATACGGCATGGCACCAGCGGATGTGGCTGAGTTTTTGCAACAGATTAGCGAAGAATGCCCTCGTTTACGGGTAAAAGGGCTTATGACCATGGCGGTGAACTCCACCGATGAAGAGGCTGTGCGCGCTTGTTTTAGAAGCTTGAAAGAATTGCAGGTAGCTTTGCGCAAAGAGCTTAATTTGCCAGGTGTGTCTTTAGAGCGTTTATCCATGGGCATGAGTGGCGACTATAAAATAGCCATCGAGGAAGGGGCCACAGAGGTCCGTATTGGCACTGCTATTTTTGGGCATCGCAAAGAACAGCGTGATTATTACTGGCCCGAATAACTTTGTCATAATTATTATGCCGATAAACGCGCCAGAATAGTTTGGCGCGTTTTTTATTTGTTAAAATCAATAGTCTGTTGCAGCAGATGGTAAGGCTGGTTTGCCCATGAGGGGTAGGTAAAAGGAGGCACGGTAAGTGCAAAGTAATTCTGCAGTAGATATAGATAACACTAGCGTTATTAGTGACGCTTTAAGATGGCGAATATTGGTGGTAATTCTTGCTGCCATTTCCATGTCCTTAATTAGCGTAAGCATCGTGAATGTGGCATTGCCGGCGATTCAGCAGGGCCTTGATGCTACTGATTCAAGCTTGCAGTGGGTGTTATCTGGTTATGCGCTTACCTTTGGGGTGGTGCTTGTGGCTGCAGGCCGAGCAGGGGATATTTTAGGCCGTGGTGGCCTTTTTCTTTTCGGCGTTCTTATCTTTACTTTAGCTTCCATTGCCTCTGGCTTGGCGCCTAATTCTACGGCTTTAAACATTGCTCGCTTTATTCAGGGAGTAGGCTCTGGTTTCTTAAACCCTCAAGGGTTAGGAATGATCCAGCAATACTTCCGCGGGGCAGAGCGTGCTAAAGCTTTTGGTTACTTTGGCAGTATGGTGGGGGTGTCGGTGGGTATTGGGCCTGTGCTCGGCGGCTTGCTCATTAAAGCTGCGGGCCCCGACATTGGTTGGCGACTAACGTTTTTGGTGAACGTGCCTTTTGGTATTTTTACCTTGATTATGGGCTATTTATGGTTCCCTAAGCCTTTGATTAGGCTAGGGGGCGATATGACAAAAAGCCGCCTTTATCGTTTGAAAACACTCTTCACTTCGTTAGATCCAATCGGTTCGCTGCTGCTTGGATTGGCGGTATTTACCATCTTATTTCCCTTTATGGAGGCGCGTAGCCAAGTATTAACTTGGTTGTTGTTGCCGTTAGGTTTGCTGCTTGTAGTGGCCTGGGTGCAGTGGGAGAAATATTTTAAAGCCAAGGGTTGTACCCCGATGGTAGACCTCAATATATTCAAAACCCGCAGTTTTACTAACGGCACCACTATTATGTCGTTGTATTTTATGGGCATGACCAGTATTTGGGTGCTAGTAACCCTCTATATGCAATTGGGGATAGGGAAATCTGCCTTCGAAGCCAGTTTGATTGGTGTGCCATCAGCGTTTATTTCAGCTATTGCTGCTTATATAGCGGGCCGTTTGGTGATTAATTACGGCCGGCGTGTGGTGATTGGCGGTTTAATGCTTGGTGTGTTTGGCATTATCTTAAGCATGTCGGTGGTGTGGTTTAACTATAATACGGGTTTAAGTATTTGGTGGCTGTTGGCAAGTTTGGCTTTCGTGGGCATGGCACAGGGCTCTGTGGTAAGCCCGAACCAGGCGCTTACGCTGGCGGAAGTTCCTTTGCAGTATGCAGGCAGTTCGGGTGCCATTATGCAAACGGGGCAGCGTATGGGCACCTCTGTGGGCATTGCTATGATCACCGCGGCTGTGTTTACTTTATTAAGTTCCACCAACTGGGGCATAGCGGTAACAGCAGGCTTTATCTTAATTGCCATTATTATGATCTTGGCGTTGGTGATAGCCATTAAAGACTGGCGCGACCGTGGTGAACTCAGCCAGTATCAAAAAAAGAGCAGCCAACAGCATTAAAGAAACAGTAGGGCTAGTATTCTTTATAAATTCTGGTAGATTGTACCGCGGTCATTAAGAATGCGCTGATGTGTTGTTAATGCGACGTAGGCCTACAGGCTGTTGTCGAACATTGTTAAGCAATGTTTCCACGGCGTTCGCGCGTTAAGCCACAAGCTTTTGCCACGAACGCCTCCCCCTCTTAAGCACTTCAATAATACATCCCGCTTGTGCTCTTTGCTCTAGATAAAAACAGCTTTCTTTTCTAAAAATTCGTGTAAGCCATTAACTCCCCATTCGCGGCCTATTCCTGATTGTTTATAGCCTCCAAAAGGCGCCTGCATTTGTGCGCGCGCTCCATTGATATGTACATTGCCCGCACGCAATTGCGCTGCCACTTCGAGCAGTTGTGCTTCGTTTTTACCCTGTATATAGGCAGACAGCCCGTAGTGTGTGTCGTTAGCTATTGCAATGGCTTCCTCTACAGTGTCATAGGGAATTACGCAGAGCACTGGGCCAAAAATCTCTTCGCGGGCAATTTGCATATCGTTACGCACTTGGCTGAAAACGGTGGGGCTAATGTAAAAGCCTTGGCTAAGGTGTTTGGGGCGTTCTGTGCCTCCAATAAGCAAAGTGGCACCTTCATCTTGGCCAAGCTGAATATAGTACTTTACGCGTTCGTATTGGCGCTGGTTGGCGATAGGGCCTAATTGCGTGTTTTCATCCTGAGGGTCGCCCACCGTTAATGCTTGGCATTGTTCTTTTATAAGCGCTTCTGCTTCGCTAAGCAGTGCGTTTGGCACGAGCAGGCGTGAAGGAGCATTACAGCTTTGGCCTGTGTTGTTCATCATGCCGCGCACGCTTACTTTGATGGCTTGTTCTAGGTCGCAATCGGGCAGCACAATATTGGGCGATTTGCCGCCAAGTTCTAACGCCACGCGTTTGATAGTGGGCGCGGCTTCAGTGCTAACGGATACGCCGGCACGGTTTGAGCCGGTGAGCGAAACCACATCAATACGTGGGTCTGAAGATAATAAGGGGCCAACGTATTCACCTTGGCCAAAAATCATGTTGAAAACCCCTTTCGGTGGGTTAGCTTCGGCAATAATTTCGGCCAAAATAATGGCAGAAAGGGGCGCTAGTTCGCTTGGTTTATACACCATGGTGCAGCCTGCTAATAGAGCGGGTGCTATTTTGCACAGCGCTTGGTTCATGGGCCAGTTCCAGGGTGTGATTAATGCAGCCACGCCTGCCGCTTCATGGCGTAATAAAAAGCCTTCGTGTTGTTCTTCAAAAGCAAAGCTTTCAGCTAGGGCGAGGGTGGTATCAAGATGGGCTAAACCAAGAGGGGCTTGTGCTCGTTTAGCCAGTGAGATGGGCGCCCCCATTTCGGTGCTGATGGCTTGCGCAATATCATCGAGCCGCTTTTCATAACCCGCGCGAATGCGTTTTAAGAGTGCAATACGTTCAGAAAGTGGTGCTTGGCTATAAGCATTGAAAGCATCACTGGCCGCTTGAATGGCGGCATCAACTTCTGTTTGTGTGGCCAGAGTAAGGTGGCCCATGGCCTCTTCGGTGGCGGGGTTGATGATTGGAAACTCATTGTTTTGATCACTTGGGGTGCGCCAAGCGCCGTTGATGTAAAAGCTTTTATATAAAGGCATGTTCAAATCCTTAGGCGTTATACTGTGATTGTCATTCTTATGCGTATGATTGTGCCTAAGATTTTAAAAAAATGTTAGGTTTTTATACTTAATAAAAGAAGCCGGCTAAGAACTAGCCGGCTTTTAGGGTGGGAAGTTACGGAGTGTTAGTGAGTTTTTTTTCGGTCTCGTTATAGAGGGGCACGCCAGATAGTTTACGCACCACCACATAGAACAATGGGATGAAGAAGATAGCTAACACTGTGGCAGCTAACATGCCGCCAAACACCCCTGTACCAATGGCGTTACGGGCACCAGAGCCTGCTCCTGTGCTGAGCATCAGGGGCGTTACACCAAACATAAAGGCAAGGGAGGTCATGAGAATTGGGCGCAACCTCATGCGCACCGCTTCTAGGGTCGCATTAATTAACCCACGGCCTTCTTTTTCGAGGTCTTGAGCAAATTCGGCAATCAAAATAGCGTTTTTAGCTGAGAGCCCAATGGTGGTCAAAAGCCCCACCTGGAAGAACACGTCGTTGTTTAAGCCGCGGAAGTAAGCACCGAGAACGGCACCTAACACACCGAGTGGTACGATTAGCATCACAGAGAAAGGGATCGACCAACTTTCATACAGTGCTGCTAAGCAAAGTAATACCACTAACATGGAAAGGGCATAAAGTGCGGGGGCTTGGTTGCCGGATTGTTGCTCTTGATAAGAGAGGCCCGTCCATTCATGGCCAAAGCCGTGTGGAAGCTGTGCTACGAGCTCTTCCATGGCTGCCATGGCGTCACCGGTACTGTAACCAGGTGCGGCAGTGCCCTGGATGTTAAGTGAGGAAACACCGTTGAAACGCTCGGTTTGCATGGCGCCTGAAATCCATTCGCCATCCACAAAGTTGGAAAAGGAAACCATTTCGCCTTTGTTGTTGCGCACATGCCACTTAGCAATGTCTTCAGGCACCATGCGGTATTGGGCGTCTGCTTGCACATACACCTTTTTCACGCGTCCGCGGTCTACAAAGTCGTTAACATAGTTCGAGCCCCAGGCCACGGAGAGGGTGTCGTTAATGGCGCCAATGGAAACTCCCATGGAGCGCGCTTTTTCTTGGTCGATAATAAGGCGGTACTGTGTGCCATCAGGCTGGCCGTTTTGGCGCACCCCCACTAAGGCATCGTGAGCATTAGCCATTTGTAAGAGTTGTTGGCTTGCTTGTGTTAATGCTTCGTGGCCAAGGCCCGCGCGATCTTGTAATTGCATGCTGAACCCGGCTGAAACCCCCAAAGCTGGAATGGCGGGAGGGTTTAAGGCAAAGATGACAGCTTCACGGATGGTGCCATAAAACGCCATGGAGCGGCCGATAAGGGCATGAATATTGTCTTTGTTGAGGTCTCGCTCACCCCAAGGTTTCAAGCGAACGAAGGCCATACCCATGTTTTGGCCGCGCCCTGCAAAGCTAAAACCAGCCACACCGAAGAATGAATCCACTACGTCACTTTCTTGTGAGCTGAAGTACTTTTCCATTTTATCGATGACAGCCAGGGTTTGCTCTTGCGTGCTACCAGCAGGCAGTTGGATGATGGACATCATGATGCCTTGGTCTTCCTCAGGTAAAAAAGCGGAGGGCAGTTTCATGAAGGTAAACCCTAGTACACCTACAATGGCTAAGTAAATAACAACGTAGCGGCCACGGCGTTGCAAGATGTGGCTTACTGTGCCTTGGTATTTTTTCGTGCTTTTTTCAAAGCCGCGGTTAAAGGCGTTGAAGAAGCGGCCCAATGGGGTGCGTTTAGGAGGGTGGCCACCTTTGGGTATGGGTTTGAGCATGGTGGCGCATAGGGCGGGAGTGAGGATCACCGCCACAATCACGGAGAACACCATGGCTGAGACAATAGTAATAGAGAATTGCTTATAAATGGCACCTGTGGAGCCTGGGAAGAAAGCCATGGGCACAAACACAGCGGAAAGAACAAGTGCAATACCCACTAGTGCACCCATAATTTGGCCCATGGAGCGCCGTGCTGCATCCCGAGGTGAAAGGCCTTCTTCCACCATTACCCGTTCCACGTTTTCCACTACTACAATGGCGTCGTCCACCAATAAACCAATAGCCAGCACAAGCCCAAACATGGTGAGTGTGTTGATGGTAAACCCAAAGGCAATGAGCACCGCTAAGGTGCCAAGTAGTACTACGGGCACTGCAATGGTGGGAATAAGCGTGGCACGGAAGTTTTGTAAAAACAGGTACATAATAATGAAGACCAAGATGATGGCTTCAAAGAGCGTCATAAGTACTTCTGTAATAGATACCTTTACAAAGGGAGTGGTGTCGTAAGGGTATTGAACTTCTAAACCGGCTGGGAAGAACTCTTCAAGCTCGGCAATGCGAGCACGCACACGATTAGCGGTATCTAAAGCATTGGCCCCTGTGGCTAGGTTAATCGCCATTCCTGTGGCGGCCAAGCCGTTGTAGCGGCTTTCAATGGCGTAGTTTTCTGCGCCTAGTTCAATGCTGGCCACATCGGCTAATTTAACGCTAGAGCCATCGGGCTGTACGTTGAGCAAAATATTGCCAAATTCTTCGGGGGTAGAAAGCTGTGTTTGCGCAATCAGCGTGGCGTTAAGCTGCTGGTTTTCTATAGAAGGAGCGCCGCCTAATTCACCACTGGCCACGTGATGGTTTTGCTCTCTAATTGCGTTAATCACGTCGCTTGGCGTCATGGCATATTCGTTGAGCTTGTAGGCATCAAGCCAAATGCGCATGGCATAGGGCGCACCAAAAAGCTGTGTTTGGCCTACACCTTGTACACGGCTAATGGGGTCTTGAATGTTGGTGGCCACGTAATCACCGATGTCAGATTTGTTCATGGAACCATCGGCGGAGGTGAAAGCTACAACCATGAGGAATGAGTCTGAAGATTTACTCACGTTTACGCCGAGCTGCTGCACTTGCTGCGGCAAAAGTGGCATGGCTCGGTCTAATTTGTTTTGTACTTGTACTTGCGCAATATCAGGGTCTGTCCCTGGCGCAAAGGTTAGTACAGTAGAGGAGCTACCGGAGGAGTCGCTCTTTGAGGTCATATAGAGCAAGTTATCGAGCCCGTTCATTTGTTGCTCGATCACTTGGGTGACGGAGTCTTCAACCGTTTGTGCTGAGGCACCGCGGAAAGTAGCACGGATGCTCACTTCGGGTGGCGCCACCTGAGGATATTGCTCTACAGGGAGTGCATTAATAGAAAGCAAGCCAGCAAGCATGATGATGATGGCAATCACCCAAGCAAAAATAGGGCGGTCAATAAAGAAATTAGCCATGGGTTAATTTCCTTCTGCGTTAGCTTGGTTGGTTTCGATAGCAACAGGGTTAGCGATAACACCAGGCCTTACTTTTTGTAGGCCTTCAACGATCACGCGATCTCCTTGGTGTAAACCGCTTTCAATTAACCACTGGTTACCCACAGTGCGGTTGGCAACCACAGGGCGTATTTCCACTTTGTTGTCATCATCGAGCGTCATCACAGAAGCGTTGCCGATGGGGTCTCGTTGTAGTGTTTTCTGAGGAACGAGAATGGCGTTTTCAACCATACCTTCAGGGGTAATAGCTCGTACATACATACCTGGTAGAAGGGTGCCATCAGGGTTAGGGAACAGTGCACGTAAGGTAACAGCGCCGGTGGTTTCACCCACAACGGCTTCGGCAAATTGTAATTCGCCTGTTTGGTCGTATTGGCCGCCGGTTTCAAAAAATAGTTGTACAGGAATTGTGCCATCTTGCGACGCCTTTAATTTTCCACTTGCAATGGCCTGGCGCAATTCGCGTAAAGAAGAAACGGATTGCGTCATGTCCACATAAACGGGATCAAGTTGGCGGATGGTGGCCAGATGAGCTGCTTGGTTAGCCGTTACCAAGGCGCCTTCGGTGGCATTGGAGCGGCCTATTTGCCCATCAATAGGAGCCCTGATAATGGTGTAATCGAGGTTGATTTTGGCTTTTTCTAAAGCGGCTTGAGAAGCAGAAATTTGTGCTTTTAATTCAGCTAAGCTTGCTTCGGACTCGTCAAATTCCTGCTGGCTTACCACTTTACGATCCATGAGAGTGCTCATTCTATTGTGGCGAACTTGCTGTATGTTAAGTTGGCTTTTAGCTTTGTTTAAGTTGGCCTTGGCGGTAGCGTAATCGGCCTCATAAAGACGCTTGTCGATACGGTATAGCGCTTGCCCCTTCGTCACGGTTTCGCCTTCAGTGAATAAACGCTCTTCAATAATACCGCTAATTTGCGGGCGCACTTCAGCCGTTTTCGAGGCTGCCACGCGGCCTGGTAGGTCGCGGTTTAAGGTAACGTTTTCTTCTTTAAGCGTAATAACAGCTACTTCAGGTGGCGGTAGAGCAGTTGGCGTAGTGGTCTCTTCGGCGCAAGCGGTTAAGAAGAGAGAAAGAATTAAAGCAAGCCATAGAGGTTGGGTGCTACGACGCATAGGTAAGCCTTTCATGTGCAGTTAAGAATGAGTTTTCAATTGTCTCTTTTATTTAGGGCTAAGTAAAAGCGAAACGCTTTTTAAGAACCCATAATTAGCTTTGGACTATACATACATTCATTGGTGTATGTATAGTTCTGCATGAGTTCTATTAGCAAGTTTTTCATTTATTGCTTCTTTAAATAACGATTAGGTATAACTATGGGCAGGCGTACTAAGTTAGAAGCGGCAAAAACGAAAGAAGCTATTTTGGCAGCTGCAGAAAAGGTGTTTTATCAACAAGGGGTAGGCGCCACTACACTAACCCATATTGCTAAGGAAGCCAATGTTACAAGAGGTGCCATTTATTGGCATTTCAAAAATAAACAAGATTTGTTTGAGGCCATGATTTGCCGCCGCCAGCTACCTATGGAAGTGCTGCTTGATGAAGTGCGCACTGCTGATGGGCGTATGGCTTTATCTAAGCTTCACAAGCATTTGGTGCGCACGTTGCAGCAAGCAGTAGTAGATGAAGGCTACCAACATTTTTACGCTACGGTGCTGCACAAATGTGAAATTAACGCTGAGAATGCTTCGTTATTAGAGCGGCAGCGTAAGATATTTGACGCGACGGGTGAAAAAATAGCCTTGATATTAGCAGTAGCTATGAGTGCAGGAGAGTTGCCCTCAACGCTTAATGTTAAAAAAGCGGTGCCGTTCCTCCAATCTAGCATGATTGGTTTGCTTTATAGCTGGCTTATGTCCCCTGATAGCTTTGATTTGTATCAATATGCGGATGGCTATGTGAGTACGTTGCTGAATGGGTTAAAGTTTAGCACAGCTTTCCAGAAACCTAATGAGGAATAAGTGTGAAAAACATTTTGGTAACGAATGATGATGGTATTCATGCTCCGGGCTTGCGCGTGGCAGAGCGTATCGCTGCTGAGCTTGGAGCCAATGTTTGGGTGGTGGCGCCCGAAGAAGATTGCAGTGGTCGTTCACAAGCTATCACTATGCATCAACCGTTACGATTACGTGAGTGTGGTGAGCGTCGTTTTGCGCTGTCGGGTACGCCAGCAGATTGTGTTCTCTTTGCTAGCGCGCATTTTTTTGCGAACAAAACACCAGATTTAGTGATTAGTGGTGTTAATTCAGGTGCGAACACTGGCGATGCAGCTATGTATTCTGCCACGGTTGGAGCAGCGCTTGCAGCAGCCCATATAGGCTGGCCGGCGGTAGCGTTAAGCCAAGCATTTATTGGTGATCGTAATTTGATCGATTGGAATGTTAGTGAGGAACTATCTGCAGGCTATATTCGCGAATGTTTGAAGGAAAATAGTGGTATTAGTTGGAATATTAATTTTCCTGTGGGCCCAATAGAAACAGTCCGCGGACATCAGTTTTGCACTCAGGGTAGGCACAGCATTGAATCAGTTAAAGGAATCCTTAGTAAAGATGGTCGAGGGATTCCAAGTTACTGGTTAGGATTTGAAAAAGGCACGGCTCCAACCGTAGAAGAAGGTACTGACATAGCTGCCGTAGCTAGTGGTTATGTAGCAATTACGCCTTTGCTAGCACATCGAGCCGATGTGGCGCTAGTAGAAGAACTATCAAATAAAAAATCTTTTAAAGACATAGTAAATAACGGTTAGCAACAGAATAAATATTAAATAAAGTAATTAAGGGTAATTGATGGGCACATTAACGAATAAAAAAGCACTTATTATAGGCGCTGGTGCAATTGGTAGTTTCTATGGCGCTTTGTTGCATAAAGTAGGATGGCAGGTGAGCGTTGTGGCACGCTCTGATGCTAGCTTAGTCGCTGAGCAAGGGTACCAGTTTGAGAGCCCATTGGGAGATATTTCATGGCGGCCACATAAGGTTTACAGCAATGAAAACAATAATGAGAAGTTTGATTATGTGGTGCTTTGCACAAAAGTTCTGCCTAGTTTAGACAGAGCTGCACTTTTAAAACCATGGGTGAGCGATAATACCACCATTGTTTTGATTCAAAATGGTATTGAAATTGAAGCACCTGTTTTGGAAGCATTCCCCAATAATCCTTTATTAAGCTGTCTAGCCTTTATTGCGGTTACCCGTGTTGCACCAGGAAAAATTGTGCACAAAGCTTTCGGACGCTTGAAAATTGGTGGTTATCCGCATGGTAACCGTGAAGTAGCACAACCTTTTGCAGATGCTTTATCTGCGGCGGGTGTCGCAGCAGATGTTTCTGAAGATATTGTGTATGAGCGATGGTTGAAATGTGTGTGGAATACGCCTTTTAATCCAGCTTCTATATTGGCTAACGGCGCAGACACCATGCAAATGCTTGAAGCACCAGGGGGAGAAGCATTCATTAAAACATTGATGGCCGAAGTGGTTAGAGTCGCGGCTGCAGCGGGCTATGACTTGCCCGCAGATGTTGTAGAGGCAAATATAGCTGGCACAAGAGCTATGCCGGCCTATCGAAATTCCATGGCCATTGATTATTTGCACCAGCGTGATACCGAAACAGAGGCAATTTTAGGAAACGTGGTGGCTGTTGCGAAAAAACACGGTGTGTCAGTGCCTCACTTGGAAACGATGTGGGCACTGATTCAAATTCGTAACGAGCCTCCACGTGTGAGCGATTAACCAATAATTTGTAATACACGCTTACCGCTGTAAGCACTGGTTTTCATATGCTCATGCGCTGTAAGTGCTTCACTAAAAGGGAAGGTTTTGTGCGGCAATGCAGTGAGGCGTTGCTCGGTAAAGTAAGGCTGCAAACGTTGATTGAAAATAGCAGCGATGCGCAGCCTTTCTTGTAATGGCTGGTGGCGCATGGTGAGTGCGCTAAGGTGATGGCGTTTTTGCAATAACGCGGCAAGGTTGATGGAAGTAGTAAGGCC
>Ga0079226_10004026_pt1 | contig 11234 bp, 8 predicted proteins | sample Poulit2014_FD_76345 | JGI IMG/M metagenome (GOLD analysis project Ga0079226, IMG submission 76345) | Agricultural soil microbial communities from Georgia to study Nitrogen management - Poultry litter 2014 | ecosystem: Environmental > Terrestrial > Soil > Agricultural land | place: USA: Georgia...
AAGGGTTGTTAAGGCGCGAAAAGGTGGCCACCTCTGGTGATGATGCCCGTGAAGGGTTAACAGCGGTTGTGTCAGTGAAAGTGCCTGATCCAAAGTTTTCGAGCCAAACGAAAGAAAAGCTCGTGTCTTCTGAGGTTAGAACCGCCGTGGAACAAACCATGAACGAATTGTTCCATGATTATTTGCAGGAAAATCCAAACGAGGCAAAAGTAATTGCCCAGAAAATGATTGATGCAGCGCGTGCCAGAGATGCTGCTCGTCGTGCACGTGAAATGACCCGCCGTAAAGGGGCTTTAGATATAGCTGGTTTACCGGGTAAATTAGCTGACTGCCAAGAAAAGGACCCTGCTCTCTCTGAACTCTACATTGTGGAGGGTGATTCTGCGGGTGGGTCTGCAAAACAGGGACGCGATAGAAAGACACAGGCGATTTTGCCACTGAAGGGTAAAATTCTTAACGTGGAGCGCGCACGTTTCGACCGTATGCTGTCTTCGGCCGAAGTCGGTACGCTTATTACCGCTCTAGGCTGTGGTATTGGCCGTGATGAATACGACGTGGAGAAAACACGTTACCACCGCATTATTATCATGACGGACGCGGATGTTGATGGTTCACACATTCGTACTCTGTTGCTCACTTTCTTCTTTAGGCAAATGCCTGAGCTTATTGAGCGTGGATATATCTATATTGCCCAACCTCCTTTGTATAAAGTTAAAAGAGGCAGGCAAGAAACTTACTTGAAAGATGATGCTTCTCTTGAGGATTACCTCACGGCTACAGCGTTAGAAAACAATGCAGCACTTCATCCAGGTAATGAGGCGCCTCCTGTATCGGGCGAGCGCTTAGAGGCGTTAATTAAAGAATACCGTACGGTAGAAAGAATCGTAGAACGTCAAAGCCGTATCTTCCCAGCTTTAGTTATGGGGCAGCTGTCTTATGTGGATGGTTTAACCGATGAGCAGTTCGAAGATGAAGCCTTTATGACAACCTGGTGTGCAAACCTTGAAAAAAGGGTGAATGAGAGAGTGGATGCGTCGCACCACTACACTATAACGGCTGAAGAAACAGAGCATGGCTTTATCCCACATGTGGAAGAGTTAGCTCATGGCGTTACACGTGAATACAGAATTAGCCGAGATTTCATTAACTCTCCAGACTACAAGCGTATTAAAGCGCTTGGAGATAAGCTGAACGGCTTCTTGGCGCCTGATGCTAAGATAACCCGTGGTGAGAGTGTTCGCCCTGTGAAGAGCTTTGCAGAGGCCTTAGAGTGGCTGATGGCACAAGCACGTCGGGGTACCACCATTCAGCGCTACAAAGGATTGGGCGAAATGAACCCAGAGCAATTATGGGAAACTACGATGGATCCTGATTCCCGTCGCATGTTGCAGGTGACAATTGAGGATGCTATTGGCGCGGACCTCATTTTCACAACATTAATGGGCGACGATGTGGAGCCGAGAAGAGAGTTTATTGAAACTAACGCATTACAGGTGGCTAACTTAGATATCTAAGTGAAGAATGCAGAAACAAAAAATCCCAGCTGTTTAAAACAGCTGGGATTTTTTATGCCTAAAAACTAATTACTTTAGTAGATGTTTAGCGAAGTCTGCTAAATCTTCAAACACAAGAGTGTGTTCTAATTCAGCGGGCAACCCTTTAGCCAAGGTAGCCTCGCCCTTCCCTGTTCTAACTAAAGCGGGCTTGCAGCCTTTACTTAAACCGCTTTGCAAATCACGCAAACTATCGCCCACAAACCAACTGTCGGTAAAATCAACCTGGTGCTCTTGTTGCATTGCCTCGAGCATACCAGGGAGAGGTTTTCGGCACTGGCAGTTGTCATCCGGATGGTGGGGGCAATAGTAAATGCCTTTTAACTCCCCGCCTTCCTGAGATAACAGCTGTAGCATTTTGTCGTGCATAGCGTTAAGCGTTTCTACACTGTAAAAGCCACGGCCAATACCGGACTGGTTGGTGGCCACATAAATATCGTGGCCTGCCTTAGAAAGTGCAGCAATAGCTGCAATGGCGCCTGGAATAGCGCGCCATTCATCCACCGTTTTTATATATTGATCGGAGTCGAAATTAATGACGCCATCCCTATCTAATACGATTACCGCCAATTAGCTTAACTCCGAGATATCCGCCACTTGCAAGAAAAGATCGCGCAAGAAAACGAGCAGGGCTAATCGGTTATTACGTAACGCTTCGTCTTCAGCCATCACCATTACGTTTTCAAAGAAATCGTCCACTGGGTCGTGTAGGTCTGCCAGTGTTTTTAACACCGCTTCATAGTCATGTTTTTCTAACTGTTCAGCAGTAGTGTCATAGGCTGTCACGATGGCATCGGCAAGGGTTTGCTCTGCACCGTCTTCTAAGAGTGAACCTTCTACTTCTTCAGGTATAGCACCTTCTTGGCGCGCTAAAATGTTAGCCACACGTTTATTGGCTTCCGCCAATGCCTGTGCAGCAGGTTCTTCTAAGAATACTGATACGGCTTTAATGCGCTGGTCGAAATCGAGCGGCGCTGTGGGGTTCACAGCAAGCACTGAAAGCGTAACGGGAGTGCTGACACCTTGTTCTTGGTAGAAGGCGCGGTAACGCCCTTGGATGAACTCCAACACCTGCTCTTGTGTGTTCGCAGCAATAAGCTGGCCATACTGTTGTGCTGCTTGGCCAACAATATCAACAAGGTCTAGAGGAAGTTCTTTTTCAATAATAATACGCAAAACCCCTAAGGTAGCGCGGCGTAATGCGTAAGGGTCACTATGGCCTGTGGGGATTTGGCCAATGCCAAAAATACCTACCAAGGTGTCGAGTTTATCAGCCAGCGCTAACGCTTGGCCGGTAGTGCTCGTGGGCAGCTGATCGCCAGAGAAACGTGGCAGATAATGCTCCTGCATGGCCATAGCTACTTCTTCGGGCTTGCCTTCGTGCTTAGCAAGGTAGTAGCCCATGATGCCTTGCATGGTGTCGAACTCGTCTACCATTTCGGTGACCAAGTCGGCCTTACAAAGTAATCCTGCTTCTTTTGCCCATTCAACGTTGCCGCCTATTTGTTCTGTAATATAGGCAGCAAGCGCACTAATACGTGAGCACTTATCAGCGACGGTGCCGAGTTGTTGTTGGAAAACCAACTGCTCTAAACGCTTACTGTGTTCAGTTAAAGGAATGGCTGTATCGTTATCAAAGAAGAACGCCGCATCGGCTAAGCGAGGGCGAATTACTTTTTCGTTACCGTAAATAACGAGCTCTTTATTGTCGCTGTCAATATTACTAATAGTAATGAAAGCGTTGGTGAGCTGGTTGTTGGCATCTACCACTGGGAAGTAGCGCTGGTGTTCTTGCATAGCTGTGATAATGGCTTCTTGCGGTACTCGTAAGAAACCTTCATCAAAGTGCCCCACTAAGGGAATGGGCCATTCTACTAAGGCAGCAACTTCAGTGAGTAAGTCGTCATCAATTACAGCTGTTCCGCCCGCCTCTTTCCCAGCTTTTTCCACTTGGGCTTGGATAATATCGCGACGCTCTTGCATGTCTGCAATAACGTAAGCTTCACGCAGCTGTTCCACGTAAGTGTTGGGGTTATCGATGCCAATGGGGCTGCTGTGGTGGAAGCGGTGCCCGCGGCTGTAGTGGCCCGCATCGAGGCCTAGCAGTGTAAGAGGGATAACCTCTTCACCGTACAACACCACAAGCCAGTGCACAGGACGTACAAACTGTACGCGGCTATCGCTCCAACGCATACGTTTTGGAATTGGTAGCTTGTTAATAGCTTGCTGAAGCATCTCGGGCAGCAATTCATTAATGCTTTGCCCTTTTTGCTCTACGTTGGCAACAAGCCAAGTTCCTTTGTCTGTGTTGAGCTCTTCAAGTTCAGCAACGGTTAAGCCCACAGATTTAGCAAAACCTTCGGCTGCACGGGTAGGATTACCGTCTGCATCGAAAGCTGCCTGTAAAGCTGGGCCGCGACGCTGCAAGGTTTTATCTTCTTGCTTGCTTGCTAGGTTTTTAATAAGAAACGCTAAACGGCGTGGTGTGGCATAAGTGTGTACCTCACCATGCTCAAGTTCCGCAGCAGCTAATTGTGCCACCACTTCTTTAGTGAAGGCGTTAGCAAGGGTTTCGAGGGAGTTTGGGGGCAGTTCCTCGGTACCTAATTCAACGAGTAAATCTGCTTGTGTCATGCTTTGCTCCGCTCTTTCTGTTTGCTTTTAGATGTTTTCTCTTGTGCTAGCTTCTCTAAGGCTTCCTTAGCTAAGTGCTCGGGCGCCATGGGGAACCCTGCTTCTGCCCTGCTTTCTAAGTAGCTATGTGCCACGGCACGGGCCATATTTCTCACCCGCAAGATGTAACGCTGACGTTCGGTAACAGATACCGCTTTGCGTGAATCGAGAAGGTTAAAAGTATGCGAAGCTTTGAGTGTTTGTTCGTAGGCAGCGAGTGGTAGGTTTGCTGCGATGAGGCGTTCACACTCAGATTCGTACAAATTAAATTGTTCGAATAAAGCAGGCACATTTGCGTATTCAAAGTTGTAAGTAGATTGCTCTACTTCGTTTTGATGATAAACGTCGCCATAGGTCACTACTGAGCCATCTGGGTTTTTTGCCCAAACTAGATCGTAGACAGAATCAACACCCTGAATATACATGGCTAAGCGCTCTAACCCGTAGGTGATTTCCCCCATCACTGGGTAGCAATCTAACCCGCCTACTTGTTGGAAGTAGGTGAATTGGGTGACTTCCATACCGTTTAGCCATACTTCCCAACCTAAGCCCCAAGCACCAAGAGTGGGAGATTCCCAGTTGTCTTCTACAAAGCGAATGTCGTGTACAAGTGGGTCGAAGCCGAGGGCTTCAAGGGAATCTAAATAGAGTTCTTGAATATTAGTGGGAGAAGGTTTTAACACCACTTGAAACTGGTAGTAGTGTTGCAAACGGTTTGGGTTTTCACCATAACGGCCATCAGTGGGACGACGGGAGGGTTGAACGTAAGCACTGTTCCAAGTTTCTGGGCCGATAGATTTTAAGAAGGTGGCTGGATGGAATGTCCCCGCCCCTACTTCCATATCCAAAGGTTGAATAATAACGCAGCCACGTGCTGCCCAAAATTGTTGCAAGGCTAGAATAAGGCCTTGAAATGTATCGATGTCTTGTTGCGGTTGAGCCGCCATAATACGGTCCTATGGGTTGAATCATAACAGGGCCTAAGTATAGCCCAGGAATGGATGGGTAGCACTGCTACACAGCGACATTCCCCACGGGAAACCCCGCAGGGAACGTAGTGGCTATAGAGCACTAAAAATAGAGCCTAGCACCTCGCTACCACGCTGTAGCGGGTTTGAACGAATTAACGCTTCTTCTTCAGCTATTTTGCTGAAAAGGCCATTCAAACTTTGGTTGAGCACGTGGTCTTCAAGGTTCATGTTGGGCCCATTGCTAATGGGCAACGATTCATAGAGATCGAGCACTAAGCGATATTGTTCGTAAAAGCCTACTTTTTCTAAGTTTTGACGAATAATAGGCTGGTACTCACGGCGCAGTTGGCCTTCCGTTTCCTGACGGAAAAAATCGGTAGCTGCTGTGTCGCCACCGCGAATAATACCTAGGGCGTCACGAACATTCATTTGTTTGATAGTCGCCACAAACAAATCGCCAGCCTTTAAAGCTGCTTGCTCAGCACCCTTATTCATTCTTGCTTCAAGTTGATCCACATGATTACCAAAACCAAACTGGCGCATAATTTTAGTAACGCTATTCAGTTGCTCTGGTAGCATAATTTTACGAGCTGCATCGTTGAAGTAACCACCAGGCTGCGATAGCGCATTAGAAGCCCTGAGACTACTAATTTCTAGGGTTTCTTTAACAGCATTCGCCAAATGGCCCTGGTTGTTGGAAGTGGGAGAAGTGGTGCTACTAGTTTCTCCCAATATTTCCTGCATATTGGCACAACCAGCGATGAGCACAGTAAAAAAGATGACCGAGATGAGGCGTTTCATAATTGTTCCTTTGTGGTGGTTACGGTTTCGCCATTGGCTATTTTAAGTGCTTATGAACGATGAAAAAACACTTTAGCGCATATTGGCATCATCTTCAGCTAAAGGCAGTGGTACACTGCTTGGTTCGTTAATGTTAATTAAAGTGAGGAAGAAGAGTGGCTTCTACATCAATGCTGAGGCTTTTGAGTGGCCGCCGGTTTCTGCCGTATTTTTTGACGCAGTTTTTTGGCGCTTTCAACGATAATATTTTGCGCCAGGCGCTCATTCTTTTTATTACCACCAGTGCGGTATCTCAATTTAGCGCCAACCTTTTAAACAACATTGCCCTTGCCTTATTTATCTTGCCTTTTTTTATGTTTTCGGGGCTAGCGGGGCAGTTTGCAGACAAATTCGACAAGGGCAAAATGGCTTTTTGGGTAAAAGTGACAGAGCTGCTGTTGATGATCTTTGCAGCCATCGGGTTTTACCTAGAAAGTTTATGGGGGGTAATGGCGGTGCTTTTTGCCATGGGGTTCCAATCTACTTTTTTTGGGCCAATAAAGTATTCCATTATGCCGCAACACCTAGCTGAAAATGAGCTAGTGGCCGGGAATGCCCTGGTGCAGCAAGGCACTTACGTCGCTATTTTATTAGGCTCCGTAATAGGTGTGTTGTTGAATGCCTCTTTTGCGCAACCTTGGTGGGGGCCTCTAGCGTTGATACTCATAGCGTTAAGCGGCCTACTTAGCAGTTATCACATTCCTTCTGCGCCTTCAGCAACACCTGCGTTAAAAATAAATTGGAACCCCTTTACTGAAACCGTCGCGGTAATGCGTTATGCAAGAGCGAATAAAGCTGTGTGGATTGCCGTGCTCAGCGTCTCTTGGTTTTGGTTTTTGGGGGCAGCGTATACCACTCAACTGAAGGTGTATGTGGATAATTATTTGCAGGCTGGCGAAACAGTGTATGCCTTGCTGTTGCTCGTTTTTTCTCTTGGAATTGGCGTTGGATCTTGGCTTTGCAAAGTGGTGTCTCGTGGCCAGTTGAAGTTGTGGTTAGTACCTTTGGGTGCTGTTGGTATAACACTCTTTGGGGTGGATCTTTTCTTCGCCTATCAAGCTATGCTGCATGAAAAGAGCGATACCATAGTTGGTTTTTTAGCTCTTCCTGGTGCTACGCGCTTATTGTTGGATTTGTTTTTGATAGGTGTGTGGGGCGGTTTTTATGTGGTGCCTTTATTCACTTATATTCAACAAGCAACAGAAGAAAGCTATCGAGCACGGGTTATTGCTGCCACTAATGTCATGAATGCTTTGTTTATGGTGTTGTCAGCAGTTTTTTCAATTTTGCTACTGAGTGTGTTAGGCCTTACCTTACCCACTTATTTTTTAGTATTAGCGTTATTGAGTTTTGGTGTCACAACCTTGTTACTCACACGTGTGCCTGATTTCCGCTTTATGGCAAAGCAGTAAACGTAAGGTGGCGTATAGCGGGTAGAGCATGGTTTGTGTCAAAATATATGTATAAAAGTTAATGAGTGAAAGGAAGCATTATGCTAGATCAAAACGAAATTGATGTATTCAGAGAAAACGTACGCCGCTACGTGGAGCAAGAGATTGTTCCACATTATGAGCAGTGGGAAAAAGATGAAATTATTCCCCGTTCGGTATGGAATGATATGGGTGAACAAGGGCTACTTTGTGTAGATATCCCTGAAGAATACGGCGGTTTTGGTGCCAATTTCCGCTTATCTGCAGTGGTGGTAGAAGAGTTTTCTCGCGCTGGTTGTGGCGGTTTAGCTTCCAATATTTCTGTGCACTCCGATATTGTTGCGCCCTATATTCTGCATTTAGGTACAGAAGAGCAAAAACAAACCTGGTTGCCAAAAATGGTAACAGGTGAAGCGGTGGGCGCTATTGGCATGACAGAGCCAGGTGCTGGCTCAGATTTACAAGCCATGAAAACCCGCGCTGATAAAGATGGTGAAGGCTATTCAATCTCAGGCCAAAAAACCTTTATCACTAACGGCCAACACTGTGATGTGATTGTGTTAGCAACGAAAACAGACCCTTCTGCGGGTAGCCGTGGAATGACATTATTTACGGTAGATACAAGCCTGCCTGGTTTTAGCCGTGGCCGTAATTTAGAGAAAATGGGCCATCACGCTGCAGATACTTCTGAGCTTTTTTTCCAAGATGTAAAAGTAGGCGCTGAGCAAATTTTAGGGGGAGAAGGCCGAGGCTTTGCTAACCTTATGAATGAACTGCCACGCGAGAGAATTATCTTGGCGATTGGAGCAGTGGCAGCTTGTGAAGGTATGTTAGAGCGCACTATTGAATACGTGCAAGAACGTAAAGCGTTTGGTGTGTCTGTGTCGCAGTTCCAGAACACGCGCTTTAAATTAGCCCAGCTACAAGCTGAAGTAGAAATTAATAAAGCCTTTATTAATCAGTCTATTGCTGCTTATGACAAGGGTGAATTAACCGCGGTGCAAGCGTCTATCGCAAAATACACCACCACCGAACTACAGTGCAAAGTAGCAGATGAGTGTTTGCAGCTACACGGTGGCTACGGTTATATGAAAGAGTACGCTATTTCCCGCGATTACGTGGATGCACGTATCCAGCGTATTTACGGTGGCACCAGTGAAATTATGCTAGAAATTATTGCTCGCGATATCTTAGGGCGCTAATACTAGCTGTAGGTTATAAAGTAAGAAAAGGCGTGAGTGCATCACGCCTTTTCTGTTTCTGCCATTCTCTTTTTGAGTGCTCGTAGCACAATTTGGCATTGATTGTGGCCATATTGAAGGATTTTCTCTTCTGCCGCTGCGGCATCTCTTTTTAAAACATTAACCAATAAGTTGTTGAAGGTAGCTAGCGAGGCTGCAAATTCAGACCTCTCCTCTTGCAGTGCGATATAGGAATATCGTTTTAAAAGAGGCATATAGCTAAGAATAGTTTTAGCCATGTAATCGTTGCGTGCAAAACGCATCATTTTGGGAATGAAACGAAACACCAGTTTATGTGCGCCGGCTATATCATTACGTTCATGGCACTCTGTTAGCTGTGGCAGCATTTCCACCAAATCGTCCAGCTCCCCTTCTTGCCAGTTGGTGGCTGCGCGTGCTGCAAGTTTAGAAAAAAGTAAAAAAACAAAATCGTAAAGCTCTTCAGCTTCCTTTTCGCTTACCCCGCAAACCCAACTTCCTCTTCTAGCCTTAATCACCACTAAGGATCTAGATTCCATTATTTTAAAGGCTTCTCTGAGTGAGTTAGTGCTTACTTTTAGTTGTTTTGATAGGGCTAGCTCGTTTAGCTTTTCACCGGGTAACAAGCGGTTAAAAACTATTTCTTCAGTAATATATTCAGCGATTTGGTCGCTGAGAGAAGTGTGTCTTAAAAATTTCATCTTGGCTCTTTTGACCTAATCAGTTGGCAGTACAGTGGCTTGTTTCTAGTGTATATAACTTGAATCGTTTGACAATTCAGGGGGTTGTTTATACTGTTACACTTACATCATCCAATGTAACAGTGGTGGTGTTGCTTATAACAGGAGAGCACCATGATTGAAAATGTAGATCCAAAAAAAATAATGATAGTAAAGAAATGGGGGTATCTCGTCTTTTGGGCGACGTTGCTTCCATTGCTACCTATAACTGCAAATTGGGGCTCTAACGGAGGGCAAAACTTCTCTGCATGGGCCATATATTTAGTTGTGTTCGGCATTATTCCTATCCTTGATTTCATCGTTGGAAAAGATCCTAGTAATCCTGATGAATTAACCGAAGTGCCTGCATTAAACGAAGAAAAAATATATCGAATATTTACTTTGTTAATGGCGCCAGTATGGTTTTGGGCATTGTATTACAGTGGCTCGGTGTTTGTGAGTAATGATTATAACTGGTTTGGGAAGTTAGGTTGGATTGTTTCTATAGGAACCATAGGTGGCATTATAGCTATTAATCTTGGCCATGAAATGACACATAAAGATCCCCGCTTAGAAAACTGGACGGGCGGATTGTTGCTAGCCTCTGTTTCGTATGCTGGTTTCAAGATAGAACACATTCGCGGGCATCATGTGCACGTTTCTACCCCTGAAGATGCTTCTTCTGCGCGTTATAACCAATCTCTCTACCCGTTTTTGTGGGGAGCCATTACTCGTAATTTTGTGAATGCGTGGCGCTTAGAACATCAACGTTTACGTAGAAAAGGATTAAAGCCCTTAAGTTTTCAAAATGAGTTGATTTGGTGGTACGGCATTACAGCGGCCATAGCAGTGAGTTTCTTTGTTTTATGGGGATGGCAAGGCGTATTGTTTTTCTTTGGGCAAAGTTTAGTGGCTGCTTTAACACTAGAGATAGTTAATTACATTGAGCATTACGGCTTACACCGTCGTGTACTGGAAAACGGGCGTTATGAGCGCGTTACTCCAGCGCATAGTTGGAACTCAAACTATTTTCTAACCAATATCGCGTTGTTCCAATTGCAACGCCATAGTGACCACCATGCTTATGCGAAGCGCCGCTACCAAGTGCTACGTCATTACGATGAAAGCCCGCAACTACCGGCAGGTTATGCTGCCATGTATGTATTGGCCCTCTTCCCGCCTTTATGGAAGAAAGTGGTGAACCCCTTAGTGGAGGCTTATTACGAAAATGAAATGGATCAGTTGTTTCGGGATAACAAGCGGGTGAACAACATTACTTCAACTGCTAGCTAATCGCTTTTAACAGCACAGTAAAGCCAGTTCAATATGAGCTGGCTTTTTTATTGGCGCCAAAAAAGTGGGGTGAAGAGAACCAGTAAGGTAAATATTTCAAGACGGCCAAGCAGCATGCCTAAGCACATCATCCATTTTGCTGTATTGCTCAAGTGGCTGTATCCATCAGCCACCCCATCAATACCTTGGCCTAAATTGTTTAGCGATGCTGCTGTGCTCGCAAAGGCTGTGCCGAAATCTAACCCAGTGGCCATAAACAGCATGGTGAATAAAACGGCGAGCATAATATAAATACCAATGAAGCCCCACACGGCTTGCATGACGGTGCTGCTCACGGCGCGGCTGCCAAATTGCACTGAAAAAACAGCGCTAGGGTAAATAAGTTGTTTAAGCTCGCGAAAGCTTTGGCGGAAAAAAAGCGCCACACGAATTACTTTAATGCCACCACTGGTGGAACCTGCACAGCCACCAATAAAACTGGTTAACACGAGGAAGTAAGGAAGAAAACTGGGCCATAAACTAGTGTCGGTACTCA
>Ga0079226_10004027_pt1 | contig 11233 bp, 13 predicted proteins | sample Poulit2014_FD_76345 | JGI IMG/M metagenome (GOLD analysis project Ga0079226, IMG submission 76345) | Agricultural soil microbial communities from Georgia to study Nitrogen management - Poultry litter 2014 | ecosystem: Environmental > Terrestrial > Soil > Agricultural land | place: USA: Georgia...
GGGAAGAAGGTAAAGATGCTATGAAAGCAGACAGCAAAGGAGTTGCTTCTTATTTATCTTCTCACTAAATAAATTTTAGCAAGTAAAATCTGCTTAAAATAATATATCATCCGAGTTGATGATAGATAAAAGTCAACTCGGATATTTTAAAAATAATAGTATTATGACAAAGGAATTAGATCAAGATAATTTAGCTGAAGTAGTAAACAACAACGACACAGTAGTTGTGCAATATATGGCAACTTGGTGCGGAAATTGCCGCTTAATGAAGCCAAAATTCAAGAAATTAGCCAGAGAAACAGAAGGAGTTGAATTTGTATATGTAGATGCTGAAAAGTTTCCTGAATCAAGAAAATTAGCTACAGTTGATAATTTACCAACTTTTGCTACTTTCAAAAATGGAAAGTTTGTCAACCAAGTACAAACCAATAAATTTGAATCTTTAAAAAATTTAGTAGATGAAGTTACCAGTAATTAGACATTTACAAAAAAACAATCAAAAAGAGCAATTATTACATACTGCAGAAGTATTAGAGTCTCTTTGTGAACACAGATCTGTAAAAGAAGAGGAGATGGATATGATCGGAGAATTGCTAACCAATATCTATGGAGCTGTAGAAGTTCATACTTTAGTAGAAAACGAAGGAATGTCTCAAATCGATGCCGCTAACGCTTTTGTAAAAAAAGTAATGGGATCTATAGATCGCTAATAAAATGTCTGTAAAGAATATTGAAATTTAAAAAAGCCTACTTATTTCTTTTAAGTAGGCTTTTTGCTTTTATATTTTTGATCTGTTAGAAAAAGGGAAAACTACATCTTGAACAGAAAAGTTTAACACTCTATAAATAAGCATCTGATAACCTATTAAGCCGATCATAAGAAATCATAGCTGCGCAAAATTATCACACGCTGGTGTGCGATTGCATCGCGTACCCCGAACACAATACCTGTAATTTAAATTATAAACAATAAAAAAAATCTCTACTCTTTTAGTTTAATATAAAAACAAAAGCTTATTTCTATATTTACTTTAAACTTAAAAAACAGGAAAAAAGAAATTATTATAGATTAAAAAATAATATCTTAATTAACAAAACACATTTTTATCAAGCACGCGAAAGGATTCGCGCGCCAGCGAGGGATTATAAAACCAAACCCTTAATCTAACTTACACACTTTACGGGATAGTGTCTTAAAGCCGGTTTAAAATTTTGAAAACCTTACATTCTTTTTATTCAGCATTTTCATCTGATTTAAAATGCACGCTTTTTTTAAACTCAAAACTGCCATCTTTTTGTTGTTCAAAAATTTTAATTATCGTTTTGTTATCCATATACCCAAAATAATGTTTTTGGATACAAATCATTAAATCGTCTTGTATATACAGCTGACCCTTACTAAAAACACTATCTGTTTTCTTCTCTCTCCCAAGTTTTTGCGTTTTAAGATTACATCCAACTTGAAATTCCCCATTTAAAGATAGGGTTTTTATGTTTTTGATCAAAGGCGGTTGCTCTTCAAAATGAACTTTTTGGTTCAACCCACTCCCCGGCGGGTATATCCTTGGAGGTTGGGTTTTGGCATAATAAGTTTCTCCAATATTTACTCTTTCTGTTTCCATTTCATAAACAAATTCATTTATTCTACACTTTGAGGAAGAACAATTGATTAAAAGTAAACTGAAAACTCCTATGTAAATATATTTTTTCATCATTTTTAATTTGAAAATTCACACGCTGGTGCGCGATTGCATCGCGTACCCCGAACACAATACCTGTAATTTAAATTATAGAAAAAAATCAATTTCTCTACTCTTTTAGTTTAATATAAAAACAAAAGCTTATTTCTATGTTTACTTTAATCTTACAAAATAGGAAAAAAGAAATTAGTATAGATTAAAAAATAATATCTTAATTAATAAAACGCACGAAAGGATTCGCGCGCCAGCGAGGAATCAGCCAATTCTTTATAAAAAGAATTTTGCCCCCACGATGATGAAATAATGAAAAAATCATTATAAAAAATACAAATCGAATCATAATATAATTAATATAAATCAGTTCTACTCTTCAGGGTTTTCAACTATCTTGGAAAAAATTTATTCATTTGAAATCCTCCGGATTAATACGCATTCCTTTTGACTTAAAACTACCGTCTTCTTGTTGAATTGAAACTCGAATCAAACTACTATTATCTCGAAAAGAATGTTTCCCTTTCTGCACACAAATCAATAAATCATCCATCATAAATATTTTCCCTTCCAAAAACACAGAATCTTTTTTGCTTTCAAAAGTATGTCTTTGACCTTTTATTTCGCATCCATACACCCACTCCCCTTTATGATATAACTTTTTGACCGTAAGAATAACCGGGAGAGAATCTCCTTCTTCCACCCATTCAAAAGTATCAAAATTTCCGGGTTCCTTAAATTCTGATTTTGGCCCGTGAACAAGCTCCCAGCGTGTTATTTTTTCATACTCTACATCATATTTAAAACCATTCATTCTAAGCTTTGACGAAGAGCAGCTGATTAAGAGCAATACAATAACTCCGAAATAAATATATTTTTTCATCATTTTTAATTTGAAAACTTAAGAAATAAGCCCTAAAAGTAAGTTTAAAAACTTTTAGGAACTTATTATGTGTTATTTAAGTTTTTTAAAAAGCTTGTAAAGCAAATACAAAATTAATACTGCTAAAACAATAATTCCTGTCTGAAACAAAAATAAGTCCCAACTAAAATCGTGAGTTATCTTCATAATTCACAACTTGATATTTTGAAAATCATTGTTCTGCAGAAAGTTTAAATTTTTCTTTAAGAAGTTTACCTTCTTTATTTCGAAAACTTATTCCTACAAGAATCTCATTATCTTCAGACTGCTCTACTTTCAAGACCTTCGGATATGCCAATAACGGAATTTCATATAATTTACTTCCGGAATATTCTCCGTCTTGGGCAATTGAAACATAAAGGTTCATCAAGATTTCATCAGTGCCGTCAAAATAATCCTCAGGCGTTTCCAAAGGATCTCCCTGCTTAACAATCGTTACTTGATAGGTAGGCAAATCAAATTTTTCTACTTCACCCCAAAAAGTATTGGTAAAAATATAATTGAGGTTTTGTGAAGTAGAAATATCCTTTACCTCGGCATTTTGTGCATATAAGCTTTGAGAAGAACAACTCATAAAAAGTAAAGCAATGATTCCTGAATAAATATATTTTTTCATCATTTTTAATTTGAAAACTTAAAAAAATAAGTCTTAAAAAGTTAGTTTAAAAATCTTACACTTTTGATTAACTTCATTCTAATTCACTTACCTTATTAATAACTATAATAGGAGTATTATCTGTTTTGTATATAGTAAAATATAGAATTACTTTATCATTTTTTTTCAAAACATTTAAACCATTTTCCATAACTTTTTTATTAATAGGAAAGTAATACTTTATTATTTTTTCTTTATCGTTTTCTAAAAAGAATGAAACCGCGGTCCATTGATACTTTTTATCAGCATTTGCAAATTGTTTTTCTTTATCATCAGTGAAATCATATCTATTTAAACTAATATTTTTCACTTTTAAAGAATAATGTGTTTCATTTTCTTTTAAATCTATATCAGCAAAAACAGATTTATCAAAACCTTGATTATTACTGATTAAAACAGATTGAGCATTTTGTCCGTACCCTATCGCTGTAATAATTAGAAATAATATAATTTGCCATAAAAAAAGAGAAAAGCTAAAATCATTGATTAATTTCATCTTTTAAAAAATTAAAATTTAGTTACTTTGAAAACAACTTCTTCATTTCGTTTAAAATCTTTTTCTTCAATATAAATCACCCCTTCTCTTTCAATTGATTTTTCAGGTTTAAAAAAAGATATATGAATTTCAAAATATGATTTATCAGCTGATTCTTCAATCCTTGTTATTTTAGGATTTATCAAAGATTTAGTTTTAAATATTTCAGCATCTACATCTACTCTTTCTCCAAAGTTTGAAACCAAAAAATAAAATTGATCTACATTATGTACACTTTCTTCTTCATTTATAACCACCCTTTCAGGAGCAGTAATTTGATATGATTTTATAAAAAAATGTTTTTTAGCATCTTCATATTTAAGAATTCCATCATCTTTTAAATAAGACAATAAATATTTTAATTCATCATTATCTACTTCAACCAACTTAGTATTTTTCTCCTGTCCCATTGCTAAAAACGGAAGAAAAAAGAAAGTGATTATTATTTTTAATTTGTGCATATTAATTGTTTTAATTTTTAATGAATTATTTATTTAATAATTTAATTTTCATTCATTTTCATCTGCATCATAATCTTCAAATTCTTCCATGAGTTTATCCAAATCCGGGTATAAGAAATCATTATTAAGGATAACGGTTTTAACTGATTTTACTCTAATTCACTTATCTTATTAATAATTATAATAGGAGTATTATCTGTTTTGTAAATAATAAAATCTAATTTCACTTTTTTTGAACGAATTAATTCATCATAAATATTAGAAAGTTTATTTTTTAAAAACTTTTTATGTATAGGATAAATATACATTACAGAAGAATCTTCTTCTAAATTAAAATAAATCCCCGACCAATTATCCATTTTCATAGCTCCTGCATGTTTAGACTCTGATTTACTTCTAAAATCATACCGTCCAAAATCTTTTATATTTACTTTTAAAGAATAATGTGTTTCATTTTCTTTTAAATCTATATCAGCAAAAACAGATTTGTCAAAACCTTGATTATTACTAATTAAAACAGATTGAGCATCTTGTCCATACCCTACCGCTGTGATGATTAGAAATAATATAAATATATATTTTTTCATTTTATAATGATTTGCTTTTTCGTATTTGTGTTACAATATAGTGACCATAATCTGTATAATTATTACAATATTTTGTTTCAGATGTACCTTTTAAAATCCCCAAATCTGAATTATAATAAAATTTGTTTTCAGAATTTACCCCATAATCAGAATTTCCTGAAGCATTATCAAAAAAAGAAAAATATTTTCCATTTTCATCTTCTCCCATTCCCACTATTACAACAAAATGATTTGTTGTATTATCTGTTTGTGGATTTGGACTTCCTTCACTCGCATCTACACCTACAATAACTGGTATATCATTACTCAAAGCATAAATCAAATAACTTATTCCATCTTCTAAAGCTTGTGCATCAGCACCATTTTGTTCAGTATATATTTGAATCGTCTGATTATTACTATTGAAATAATTTGAAATTTGATATCCTTTTTGAGCAATTTGCTCTTTAGCATATTCCATACAGTTTTCAGCAATTCCATCATGCCCCCACCCGATAATTGCCAGCAGGGAATTTCATTCCAATACCGGATGATAGCTTTCAATCTCTCAACTTTTTATACAGTTTAAAAAGTAAGTAAATTACAAAAAATATAAATAGAATTGCAAAAGTTTGAAAAATGAAAAGCCCCCAACTAAAATCGTGAATAATACTGTGTTCCATAATTTTTATATTACTTAAAATAAGAATTTATATAATCTGCTGTCTCACACGCTGGTGCGCGATTGCATCGCGTACCCCGAACACAATACCTGTAATTTAAATTATAGAAAAAAATAAATTTCTCTACTATTTTAGTTTAATATAAAAGCAAAAGCTTATTTCTATATTTACTTTAAACTTACAAAATAGGAAAAAAGAAATTAGTATAGATTAAAAAAGTAATGTTTTACTTAACAAAGCACGCGAAAGGATTCGTGTGCCAGCGAGCGACTGAAAAAAACTACTTTTTTTATTTAAATCGATAATGTCCTATGATTTTATAATTAAATAAAATATCTTCTAATACTTGACCTTTACCTATATTATGAACAATTAACAATCTATTTTCGTCTTTTGATTTGTATTTACTGACTATTCCAATATGTATCATTCCATTACCTAAATCCCAGGTAACCATATCTCCAGGCTTATAATCTTTAGCGTATTCACTTATAGGAAGAGAAGCTTTTTGACGTTCAAAGTAAACCATTAAATTAGGAACACGTCGGTGATCTATGTTTGTATCTGGACGCTGTAATCCCCATATATTCGGGTATTCTTCAAAATGATTTGTCATATCTTCATGTACTAATTTTTGGAGGTCAATTCCTACTTTTCGATAAGCTCTAATCACCACATCTGTACAAACTCCACGATTAGCCGGCACATCTCCATTAGGATAAGCTATACTAAAATAAGACGGGTCATATTTCACCTCTTGATATGTTAAGGTAGCAGCCGAATCGGCCAATTCTTTATAAAAAGAAGTTTGTGCCTTAACAGAGGAAAAGGCTAATAGGACCAAAACGAAAAACAACAGACTTTTATTCATAAACATAAAATCAATTATTTAAACTCATCTTACGAAACCCCTTGAACTTTCAAAAATAGGTTCTAAGCTTATGCTTCATGGTTCAATACGAACACTTTTTTTAAATTCAAAACCACCATCTTCTTTTTGTTGGGCAATTTGGATCAACTTATCGTTGTCCCGAAAAGAGTGTTTTCCTTGCCTTACACAAATCACCAAATCATCAAACACAAACATCTCACCCTCTAAAAACACAGTATCCTTTTTATGCTCAAAAGTATGTCTTTGTCCTTTTATTTCACATCCCAACACTTGTTGGTCTTTATAATATAATCTTTTGATTGTTAGAATAACCGGAAGAGAATCTCCTTCTTCCACCCATTCAAAAGTATCAAAATTTCCGGGTTCCTTAAATTTTGATTTTGGCCCGTGAACAAGCTCCCAGCGTGTTATTTTTTCATACTCTACATCATATTTAAAACCATTCATTTTAAAGGTTGAGGAAGAACAACTCATAAAAAGTAAAGCAATGATTCCTGAATAAATATATTTTTTCATGGTTTCTTAGTTTGAGAGTTTCCAGAAATAAATTTCTTTAGCATGTCCAAAATAACATCTTGAAAAACATCTAACCTCTCCAAAAAGATCAGCATGTCCGCTGGCAGTAAATCCTGTTCCTGATTTAGGTAACATAATATAAATTCCCCATTTTCCTTTTATAGCATTGAGATATTCTTCTTGAGTTTTATTTTTTAAATGAATTGGCTCTACATTAGGATATGCTTTTTTCATATAAGCCAACATTGCAGATACATTCAAAACATAATTTTTATTATCTTCACCTTTTTGAGTTTTTTGATTTCCATTATCATCATAAAAAACAGGAATTGGTTGATCACTATAATTCAAACCTCGAGACACTCTGATTGTACAAGCATTTTTGTAGTTGTTATAGGTTTCTGGATCATTGTAACCTTCCAAAAGACTCCCCCCAACTAATAAGTAAACATTTTTCGCTAACATTTCCCCTCCAGTATCAGGATTTTTAGGAAAAGCAGTATAAAAATCATTTAAAGAAGGTAAAGAAGAATAAGTTTCAGGATTAACTTGTGAATAATCATTTATATTAAAAACATCACCTCCATCATTAGGTGGAACCTCGGATCCAAACCAATTATCATAAAGCTCTACTCCTCCATCAGATTCATTCTTCAAAACTTCTACTTGCCATATAGCTAACTCTATGCTTTCCTCACTAAAATTATTTCTTATTAAGTAATTAAATATATTATTTTTTAAATCTTCATTTGAAGGAAAACTCCAAAATTCTTTTAACTCTACCGGTAAATCATAATAGAAATCTGGTTTATCTTTTGGGGTTGTTGGTGGCAGTTCCTCAATTGAACCAGAGCTTCCTCCTCCTGAGCCTGAACCTGAGCCCGGACCTACTTCAGGAAATCCTGATGAGCCTCCATCTCCTGGTATAATTCCTCCCCAATTCCAACCTCCACCGTCATTCCCTGAATCTCCTGGGCCTGAATCTCCTGGGTCTGAACTTCCTCCAGAACTTTCTTCACATCCTGTAGTTTCTTCTGTATAAGTAATTGTTATTTCTTCACCACTTTCCAAAACATAGTGTTCATGAACAAATCGAAGACAAGGTCCATCTTCTCCATTTGTTGTATGTGTTAAATTTTCTTGATTCGTATTTTCCGCCTTAAAACCTAATAAATTAACTTTATCTGTTAAAGGTATATTATTACCTTGATTAAAGCTCTCTCTTTCCTTTTCTGTAAAATCATATTCAAAAATCATCATCACATTCCCTTCAGGATTAGTTACTAAATTTAAAAAACGAGAAGGATTTTCCGGGTCTTTTAATATAAAAGTATAACTTTTTTCCTCTCCTTCATGTTGAATTACAGTAGCCTCTTCAATATCAATTATAAAATTTGTCCCTGCTAAATAATCAAAAGAGGTATTTTTACCTGTGTTATTTACTTGAATATTTAATTGTTCTTTAAGTTGATAAGCATTTTCTATCTCCTCAAAAGGTATGGTTTGAGAGCTTAAATTTGTATATTCATTTTCTACATTTCCTCCTTCTTCATACAAATCATCTGTTTGACAACTGAAAAGAAATAACATAAAAATCATTATACTCCCATATAATATCTTTTTAGTAGAAAATAAATAATTTATAAGTTGGTGGTTGGTGGTTGGTGGTTGGTGGTTTAAAACTGTTCATTTTACATTAAGTTTAAAGATTAATTTCCTGAACTTAATAAAAATTAACGCGTTAACCTAATGATAACATAAAAATTATTTTCAACTTATTATTTCTTCTTTTTTATTCCTCTTCCGCATCAGCATTATAATCTTTAAATTCTTTCATAAGTTTATCCAAATCCGGATATAAGAAATCATTATAAGGATAGCGTTTTACGTGAATTTTTCTAACCGCTTGATAAACTTTTTTTCTTAGCTCTTCTATATTTTCTTCTTCTAAGGCAGAGATAAACAACACATTATCTCTCATTTTACTCATCCAAGTCTGTTTCCAATCTTTTAAAGTATAATGATTTTTGGTGCGTTCTGTAATCAAATCATCCTCTTCTATTTTCTCCGGAACATACGCATCAATCTTATTGAAAATCATCATCGTAGGTTTATCTTTACTGTCTATTTCATCTAAGATTTTATTAACAGATTCAATATGATCTTCAAAACCGGGGTGTGAAATATCTACTACATGCAATAATAAATCTGCTTCTCTAACTTCATCTAAAGTAGATTTAAAAGACTCTACCAATTGTGTGGGTAATTTTCTGATAAACCCTACTGTATCTGTCAATAGAAAAGGTAAATTTCTAATCACTACTTTTCTAACGGTGGTATCTAAAGTTGCAAACAGTTTGTTTTCTGCAAAGACTTCACTTTTACTGATTAAATTCATCAAAGTAGATTTCCCCACATTGGTATATCCCACCAAAGCCACGCGAATCATACTCCCTCTATTTCCGCGTTGCACCGCCATTTGTTTATCAATAGCTTTTAATTTTCTTTTAAGCTGAGTGATTTTTTTCCTGACAATTCTTCGGTCTGTTTCAATAGCTCGTTCTCCAGGTCCTCTTGTTCCAATTCCTCCTTGCTGTCTTTCCAAATGCGTCCACAATCCTGCCAATCGAGGCATTAAATATTGATATTGTGCCAACTCTACTTGAGTTCTTGCATAACTGGTTTTTGCACGCTGCGCAAAAATATCAAGAATCAGATATGTACGATCTATCACTTTACACTTCAATATTTTTTCGATATTTTTTTGTTGCGCCGGACTCAACTCGTCATCAAAAATTGCAGTGTTTATTTTATTCTCTTTGATATATTCTTTTACCTCCTCCATTTTCCCGGTTCCAATAAAAGTTTTAGGATGGGGAGCTTCTAATTTTTGTGTAAATCTTTTCTTTACTTCACCTCCGGCCGTGTAAGTTAAAAACTCTAACTCATCTAAATATTCCTTTGATTTTTCTTCAGTTTGAAATTGAGTTATAATTCCTATCAACACAGATTTCTCATAAATAATTTTTTCAGTTTCTATCATACATTTCTGCTTCTGATTTTAATATACAAACTTAATATAAGAATCCTTTATCAATTAACTCTTTTTGGAATAAAACTACTCAAAATAAACAATTATAAGTTTTATCTTATTAATCCTTTAAGAGCTAAAGTTAGCTTTCTAAATTTTACTAACTTTGGGGGTTCCTATTTAATTTTAATTATGATAGAAAAAGGACCTAATTTTCTCGAACAAATTATCGAAAAAGACCTGAAAGAAGGTTTTTCTAAACAAGATTTAAAATTTCGTTTTCCGCCGGAGCCCAATGGATATTTACATATTGGTCATGCTTCTGCAATTCACCTAAATTTTGGTTTTGGAAAAAAATATAATGTTCCCGTTAATTTAAGATTTGACGACACCAATCCTATCAAAGAAGAACAAGAATATGTTGATGCCATCAAAGAAGACATCAAATGGTTGGGTTATGAATGGGATCAAGAACTGTATGCTTCTGATTATTTTCAACAACTTTATGATTGGGCGGTTGAAATGATTAAAAATGGTGATGCTTATGTGGACAGCCAGACTTCTGAAGAAATTGCTCAGCAGAAAGGAACACCTACTGAACCCGGCACAAATAGTCCTTACAGAGATAGATCTGTGGAAGAAAACTTAAGACTTTTTGAGGCGATGAAAAACGGAGAAACTCCGGAAGGAAAAGATGTTTTAAGAGCTAAAATAGATATGAGTTCTCCCAATATGTTGATGCGTGACCCAGTGATGTATCGCAGTTTGCACAAACCGCATTTACGCACCGGAGAGGATTGGAAAATTTATCCAATGTATGATTGGGCACATGGAGAAAGTGATTTTATTGAAGATATTTCTCATTCTTTTTGTACGCTTGAGTTTCTACCACATCGAGATTTATATAATTGGTTTTTAGAAAAAATCGGTAAAAAAGGAGAATTAAAACCTAAACAACGCGAATTTGCAAGAAGAAATTTAAGCCATAGTGTAGTGAGCAAAAGAAAACTTGCTCAATTAGTTGAAAACGGAATTGTAGAATCTTGGGATGATCCAAGGATGCCAACAATTTCTGGTTTACGCAGAAGAGGATATTCTCCTGAAAGCATTAAGAATTTCGCAGAATCTATCGGAATTGCCAAACGTGAAAACCTTATAGATATGGCACATTTAGAGTTTTGTGCTCGTGAAGACCTCAACAAAACTTCCCCACGTGTGATGGCTGTTTTAGATCCTGTCAGATTAGTAATTGAAAACTATGAAAAAGAGGAAGAGTGGTTA
>Ga0079226_10004028_pt1 | contig 11232 bp, 9 predicted proteins | sample Poulit2014_FD_76345 | JGI IMG/M metagenome (GOLD analysis project Ga0079226, IMG submission 76345) | Agricultural soil microbial communities from Georgia to study Nitrogen management - Poultry litter 2014 | ecosystem: Environmental > Terrestrial > Soil > Agricultural land | place: USA: Georgia...
GCCATGCACCCGATCGCCTTTTACCTCTCCGATATGGCAGCTGAAGAATGGACCCGAGGCGCGTATGCTGCCAGCTACGATCTGGGCGGGCTCAGCCGCTGGGGGCATCTGCAAAACCAGCCAACCGGCCCAATCCACTACGCTTGCTCGGACATCGCAGCCGAGGGCTACCAACACGTCGACGGGGCGGTACGTCAGGGCGAAAACGCGGCCAAAGCCATCTTGGAATACGCCAAAGTCACCGCGTAAGGCCGCGCTAGATACAAGAGCCCAGCCAACCTTTTAGCCATCCGGCACGTCTGATACCGTGCCCACCACACCCCGAATATTGGAGGAGCATCCTTGACTACATCCCCCGCCTATCAAACCATCAATCCTGCTACCGGTGAGGTGCTCACACAGTACCCGGTGCTTGCCGACGACGACGTCGAGGTCATCGCCAAGCGGTCCAACGAAGCGTTTGCTACCTGGCGGGCGCTGAGCCTGGCCGAACGCGCCGCCAAGGTCGCCACGCTGGCCGACCTGTTCGAGACCAATGTCGAGGAGCTGGCCGCGATCATGACCAAAGAGATGGGCAAACCCCTGGCCGAAGCCCGTGAAGAAACCGAATTCTCAGCCGAGATCTTCCGCTACTACGCCACCAACGGCGAACAACTCGCGGCCGACAAGATAGTCAGCGAAGACGACGACACCATCTCCTACATTCAGCGCCGCCCGGTCGGGCCGTTGGTGGGGATTATGCCGTGGAACTTCCCCTATTATCAGATCGCCCGGTTTGCCGCGCCGAACCTGGTGCTGGGCAACACGATCATTTTGAAACATGCTGAGTCCTGTCCCGAGTCCGCGTTGGCTGTGCAACGCATGATGGACCAGGCCGGTATTCCGGCCGGCGTGTATCAAAACGTGTTTGCCACCCACGACCACATCTCAGCCTTCATCGCCCACCCGCTGATCCAGGGCGTGTCACTGACCGGATCCGAACGCGCTGGCGCGGCCATTGCCGAACAAGCCGGCAAGCACCTGAAAAAAGCCGTCCTGGAGCTGGGCGGCTCGGATCCCTACGTGGTGTTGTCCACCGATGACGTCAAAGCCGCCGCCCAACAAGCCTTTGCGGTACGAATGGAGAACACCGGCCAGGCCTGTAACTCCAATAAGCGCATGATCGTCATGGACGACATCTACGATGAGTTCGTCGCCGAAATGACGGCCCTGGCGTCCGCCCTGAAACCCGGTGACCCCACCACCGACGATGACACCGTCTACGCGCCGCTGTCGTCGGAAAAGGCCGCCGACACGCTGCTGAAACAGCTCGATCAAGCCAAACAAGCCGGTGCCACGATCCACACCGGTGGCCAGCGCGAAGACCTGCCCGGGTTCTACATCCAACCCACCGTGATCACCGACATCCCACAGGGTTCAGCGGTGTACTACGAAGAGTTCTTCGGCCCAGTCATCAACATCTTCCGCGTGGAATCCGACGAACAAGCCCTCCAGTTGGCCAATGACACCCAATACGGGCTCGGCTCGGCAGTCTTTGCTACCGATCAGCACCGTGCCCAAGCGTTCGCCGAACAGCTCGAGGCCGGCATGGTCGGTGCCAACACCTCCCCAGAAGAATCCGCCGAAGTCCCCTTCGGTGGGGTCAAACGCTCCGGCTACGGCCGCGAACTCGGCCCCGTCGGCATGGACGAATTCGTCAATAAACGCCTCATGACCGTCAAGAAATAACCGCTCATCGCGCACAAAAATGGTGGCTGTTCTCTGAAAAAGAACGGCCACCATTTTTTGTCGGAACCCTAGGCTTTGACTGTGCAAACCAGTACCGTTTTCGGTACGTTTTTGCACATACTTGGAGGTATAGGTGACGTATATCCCGTCAGTGGTGTTGAGGACGTTGGCACAACGCGGGAGGCTTCGCAAAATCGGGCACAGCGTCTATCGATTCGTCGATTTTTCCAGAACCACTGGGGCGTCAGAAGCTGAAGCCTGCGCCATCGTGGGAGACGATGCATCTTTAGAAGGCGAATCGGTGCTGAGCTTACTCGAGATAGTGCACACGAACCCAACGCAAATCGAAGTGGCTATCCGTCATCAGGTCCGCCGCAATTTACCCGCCTGATTGAAAGTCACCCGAAGAACCGCGATGGACAAGAACCAGACGACGATTCATCATGGTCTCCCGTCGGTCATGCTCAACACCGCGTGAGAGCAACTGAAGAATCGTATTCCTGAGTACCGACGGCAAGCAGCGATAGATCAAACGATTCGGCGCGAGCTAAGATGAGCGACGACGTCGAAAACTTGAGGCAATTTATGTCATCCACTCGATTTGGTGCCAGTGCCCAGACGCCGAATACGGTGCATTGGTCTGCTTCGTTCCAGGAGTGCTGCGACCGCGACAAATATAATCGGTCAGGACCTCAACAAGTTCAGCTACGATCTCTGGATTCTCATCCACCACGTTGTCCTGCTCGCCAGGATCATCGGCGAGATTGTACAGCTGTGCTGGAATGTATTCTGTCGTGCCAAGCCCTTGTGCTTCATCTGCTCGAGCATCCATGCCGTCACCAGTGGTGGTCAGGGCGAGCTTCCAGTCGCCGCGGCGGATCGCAAAGCCTCCCCCACCGGAATGCGAGACCACATCGGTGCGGCCAGAGGGGTTATGACCACGCCAGACTTCTAAGCTGCTCACGGAGTCTTCCGCTGCGGTTTCTGGTAGAGATGTGTCTAGGACTTCGGCCACGGTGGCAAACACATCAGAATGCGACACTAGTTCTGAACTGACGCTGTCGGCTTCAATAACTTTCGGCCAGCGGATGATCAATGGTTCACGGTGTCCGCCCTCCCAAATATCGGACTTGTGCCCGCGCCAACCATTGGAAGAGTCATGGCCGTGTTCGCGTAACCACGGCAGATCAGCCACCCCGGAGGCACCATTATCGGAGGTCACGATGACGATGGTGTCCTCCATTGCGCCGGCGTCATCAATGCGGTCGACGAGTTGCCCGACATAATCATCGAACTGCAGCACAAAATCACCGTACGCGCTGACGCCGCTGCGGCCTTGCCAGGGCTCGTTGGGGATGATCGGCCCGTGTACCAGGTGGCTGGGAACGTAGAGAAACCACGGGTCGTCTCCGGCCAGCAAATCATCCAGTGTTGCAAGGGCACGCTCTTGGAAGTCTGGAACGACGTTGGTGATGTCATAGCCCGGCACCATCGGACCGGCCTGGATCTGCTGTTGGTGTGCGGCACTGCGGCGATCGAGATCGCGCTGGTCTCCACCCCACTGGTTAGGGATACCTAGCGGCTGGTGGTTTTCAATATAGACATAGGGTGGTTGATCGAGACTCGCAGCAGTGATGAATGAATAGTCAAAGCCCAGGTCCTTGGGGCCGAACGTGACCGGCTCGCTGTAGTCGATGTCGGTGCCTTCGACGTCGGGAAAATACTTCGCATCGAAGTTATCATCACGCCCCATACGCGGCTGGTCACTGCCGGTGAGATACGAGCTTTCAGCCTCGGGAATCTGAACTTGTGACTCACCGGTGGTCAGCTGCCAGTCCAACCCCAGGTGCCATTTCCCAACCACCGCGGTGCGATACCCCTGATCTTGTAAAAACTTCGGTAGCGTCAGGCGCTCTTTTTCGACCAATGACATCGAATCGCCGGGCAACACCGAACTTTTCAGGCGAGACCGCCAGTTATACCGGCCGGTCAGCATGCTGTATCGGGATGGTGTGCACAGCGAGCTCGTCGCGTGTGCATCAACGAATCGCATCCCTTGGGCGCCAAGTTGATCTAACCGAGGGGTCTGCCAGAGGGCCTGGGAGTTGAAACACGAGACATCTCCTCGGCCTAAATCATCGGCAAGTACGAGCAAGATGTTGGGGCGGTGTGCTGTCACAAACGATTCCTTTGAAACACGATGATGAATGGGCGTGCGCGGCCTCCACGAGACCGCGCACGCCATATACGTTTTGGTGGAGTTCTAGTCGGTTGGAGCGCTCAAAGTAAACCCTGGACCACCGGGCACCGATGCCATGAGCTTTTGGGTGTACTCATGTGTGGGGTTTTCAAAGATCTCCTGCTCATTTCCGGATTCAACCATGACGCCGTGCAACATGACGGCGACTTGATCACTGACGTGTCGCACCACGGCAAGGTTATGCGAAATAAACACCATGGTCAGCTGCAGTCGTTTCTTCAGATCCGACAACAAGTTCAGGATTTCCGCTTGCGTGGTGAGATCCAAGGCCGAGGTTATTTCATCGGCAATGACCAGCGCCGGCTCAACGGATAAGGCCCGGGCAATCGCGATACGTTGGCGTTGCCCACCAGAAAACTCATGCGGGTACCGGTCAATGGCATCAGCATCGAGTGCGACGACGTCGAGCCAGCGGTGGATTCCCGAACGTAATCGCCGAACCGAAGCCCGTTTGGGATCGATGGCTTCGGCTATCGTCTCGCCCACCGTACGCCGCGGGTCCAGCGAAGAATATGGATCCTGCGGGATCATCTGAATGTCGCGCCACAGCGCTCGCTGGCGTCGACCCCGCAGGCCCAGAATATTCTCGCCCTGAAAATCGATGCTGCCGGCAGACGCCTGGTGAATACCCATAATGGTTTTGGCCAGGGTGGACTTCCCGGAACCGGACTCCCCCACCAACCCCACGGTTTGGCCACGTGGCACGCTCAGGTCAACGTCGTACAGGACTTGGTTGCGAGCGCTGCCGGTACCCAACCACACGCTCAGATCGCGGACTTTTAGCAGGGTATCTTGTTGGGTGATCGGTTCTGCTGTTGCTAACGGCGTCATAGGTTTTTTCCTCTCTATGCTGCCCGGCTACACATCGACGGATAAGTCGCTGCGGTCTACAATGAGGCGGTCTTTCTTTTCCTCAATGGACGGTGAAGCCGACAGCAACATTTTGGTATACGGGTGCTGCACATCTCCGGATTTCAGTTGGGCGCCGCTGACTTGTTCCAGGATGCGGCCGTTTTGCATCACCAGCACCTGGTCGCAGAGTTCTTGGACCACGCCGATATCGTGCGAGATGAACAGCATCGCGGTCCCCTGGGTCCGGTTGATCTCATTGAGTCCCTGCAGGACTTCCATTTGCACGGTGACATCCAGTGCGGTGGTGGGTTCGTCTGCGATGAGCAGTTTGGGTTGCATATTGGTCGACGACGCAATCATCGCCCGCTGCAACATCCCACCTGACAGCTCGTGCGGGTATTGTTTCATGCGCACTTCTGGCCGGGTAATGCGAATGTCTGCCAGTGCGTCCATCATGGCCCGGTTTGCTTCCGAATGGGACACGCGCTGGTGTTCCACCGACAGTTCCGTGAGTTGTTTGCCCATCTTCAGCGCCGGGTTAAAGGTGGTGCCCGGGTCTTGGTAGACCAGGCCAATATTGCGGGCTAGGTCTGCGGGTTTTTGTTCGGCGAGCAGGTCCATGTCATCAAGGGCCAGGGTGGTGGCCTCGTAGTGCAGTTCATCGGGTAACAGGCCCGCAACGGCCATGGCGGTGGTAGATTTCCCTGACCCAGATTCCCCGACGACGCCCAGAATTTGTCCCGGCTCGATGGTAAATGATACGTCTTCGACCAGTACTTTGCCATTGGGTGCGCGCACGGTGAGGTCTTCAACGGTCAGCAGCCCGTGAGCAGGTTGTGCTGGTATTTGCGCGGATTTCGCGACTTTCTTGCGGAGGAATCGACGGTGTGCGCCACGCGGGTCAAAGTTCGCAGCCAAGCCGTCACCCAGGAGCATTGCGCCTACCCCGGCAAGAATGAGCATGATCGATGGGCCAACCACCTGTAGCGGTTGCGAATAGATCGCAACCAGGCCCTCGTTGAGCAACCGACCGTAATCATATTCTGGCGACTGCACGCCCAAACCCACAAACGACAGGGAGGATAGTTCCAACAGCGCCAATGCGAAGTTGGAGGTTGCCACCACAAGCAGCGGTTCTGCCATGTTCGGTAACAGGTGGCGCGAGATGATCTTTGGCAGCGGCACACCAAGGAGCTTCGCGCTGGTGACATACTCTCGGTGAGAAATCGAGGCAGCCATATTCGACGTGAGTCGGGTAAAAGCCGGAACACCGGCGAGTCCGATGGCAATGACGGCGTTGGTCGCGCCTGGACCGAGAATCGCAGCGATAATCAATGCGAAGATCAGTGATGGGTAGGCTACTGCGGCTTCGATAATGCGCAGGGCTGCTTCACGGATTCTTCGAGGTGCCAACCAGACAGCCGACCCTAAGATCACGCCAATGACCACGGAGATCACGGTCGCTGCCGTCGCCATGATCAAGGTGAGTCGAGTGGCAACCAGCGATCGTGCCAGAATGTCGCGGCCGAAATCATCGGTACCTAACCAGTGTTCGGCCGATGGGGTGGCCCGGACATTGCCGGTCAGCGTTTCGGCCTGTTCGGTTAGCAAAGGTGGCGCGATGATGGCCAAGACGATAAGCCCGGCCATGATCACGGTGCCGGTAATCAGCGCACCGGACCAGTGGAAGCGTTTGGTCTTGGGACGGGTGTTCACCTTGCGGGTTTGTACATCAGCCATGAGTTTTCGATCCAAGGGTTCGGGGGTCGATCAGACCCAGAATGACGTCGACTAATACGGTCAACAAGGTCGCGATCATCCCAACGGTCAGGATGATGCCCTGAATGACCGGATAATCGCGGTAGATAATGGCTTGAATAATTTCTTCACCAATACCCGGGTAGTTGAAGACCGTTTCCACGATCACCGCTCCACCCAGCAAGCTGGCCAGGATCATGCCGGTCAACGTCAACGTTGAGGTCAGCAGATTAGGCAGTGCATGCCGCAAGTACAGTTTGCTGGTCGACAGGCGCTTACCTCGAGCGGTGCGCATGAAGTCTTGTTCTAATACGGTGGAAGTTTCACGTCGCACCACCCGGGCCACCGCCGCAGCGGGACCGATGGCCAAGGCCAAGGTGGGGAGGATGAGCGAACTGAGTGAATCCGCGCCCGCCGCCGGCAAGACCGGCCAGAGAATAGCGAACCCCAAAATGAGCAGCGTTCCGATAACGTATGGCGGGGCAGCAGCGAAGAAGCCTGCACCATTACTAAAGCAACTATCCAGCCAGCCGTGGCGGCCGCCACGAGTCAGAATACCGACCAGCATGCCCAATGGGATGCCAATGAGCAGCACAAACACGATGGACGCCAACGCTAACTGCGCGGTGAACGGTAGCTTGGCGCTCACAATATCCACGACCGGCAATCCGAAGCGGAAGGAATTGCCCAAATCTAACTGCAACAGACCCGCCACATAGTTGCCAAACTGCACCAACATCGGATCATTGAGACCCAACCGCTGGCGGATTTGTTCGACTGCTTCCGGTGAGGCGTCAGTACCGGCGATGGCTTGGGCCGGGTCGCCCGGGATGAGTGGAACAATCAGGAAGGTCACCACTACCAGCAGCACAAACGATAACAGCACACCGCCAAGACGCCGCAGCGTGAAATCGACCCACGGGCTGGACACCCAGCGTTTTCGCGGCCGTTTATCGTTGGTCGGATCGAGCGCCTTATGGCGTTGCGGTCCGGCGACATGAGCGACAGTGTCAGTGTTGAAACTCATGCCTGAATCCCGGTTTGCAGGCTTGCAAAGGTGTGTTGCCATTGGAAATGCCGTTCAAGCTGACGACCCAGCTGCAACAACACCTCTTCACGGAAGGCACCGCCAACCAGCTGAACGCCGACCGGCAGGCCAGCGGCATCTTGGTGCACGGGCAGGCTGATGGCTGGTTGACCCGACATGTTCACAAATGAGGTGAAAGATATCATGCGCAGTTCGGTGGTCCGTTCCGCGAGCGAGGCAGTATTTGCTTCGTCGTACACGAGCGTGAGATCTGGCACCGTCGTGGCCATGGTAGGGGTCAACAGAACATCAAAGTCTTGGCCCCATTGTGGCAGGATCTGACGGGTTTCCAGCTGAATCCGTGCCGATGCGGCCGCGTATTGAGTTGCGTCATAGGACCGTCCTTGCTGGATGCGCTCTCGAATGTAAATATCCAGCAGGCTTTCGTCGGCGACGTCGTTGGCACCGGCCCAAGCGCTGATAATGATCTGGAAATCTTCAATGCTTTGGGCACTGTAGAGCCGCGGTGTCGCATCAACCACGGTGTGTCCAAATGATCTCAGGGCTTCGGCGGCAGCATGCGTGGCTTCCACGCATGCATCGTCGACCGGCAGCCCGGTGGGTGGGGTGAGCATCATGCCGATCCGCAGGGTTTCCGGGTCGTGCAGGTAGCTGTGCAGGTAGGGTTCTGCTGGGTCCGGTGCCGAGTACCAGGCGGATAAGTCGGGCCCCGACATGACATCCAACAGGCCCGCGGCATCTTCGATGGTGCGGGTAATGGCACCTTCGGTGGTTGAGTGTTCCCAACCGGCAACCGCTTGGGGGATGCGACCACGGCTTGGTTTCAGCCCGACGAGGCCACAGCACGAGGACGGCACGCGGATCGAGCCGCCACCATCTGATGCGTGTGCCACCGGAGCCATACCCGAAGCCACGGCTGCCGCCGCACCACCAGAAGATCCGCCGGCGGTGCGCTGGGTGTTCCACGGGTTGGCGGTGGCACCATATTTGCGGTTTTGTGACACGGTGAGCGGCCCGAATTCTGGTGAATTCGTCCGTCCTTGCAGGGTGAAACCCCCATCAATGAGTCGCTGGACTGCAGGGTCAGTTTCGGTCCGCGGTGTCTCATCAATGGCCAGCGAGCACAGGTCATTGGGTTGACCTGCGACGTCGCTGAGGTTCTTCACCGGCACGGGCACACCCAAAAACGGTTGGGTGGTGTCGCCGGAAAGAACTTTTTGTTCAGCCGCGCGGGCTTGTTCTAAGGCTTGGTCTTCATTGCGCCATACATACGCGTTGATTTCCGGGTTCTTCCGGTCGATGTGAGCCGCGTATTCGGTGACGACTTCAACCGGGGAGATCTTCCGGTCGCGGATCATCTGGGCAAGCGTGGTCGCGGAGGAAAAGAGATTCATAATAAAAGGCTCCTGGTTTCAAAAGTGTTCGAGATGGGTGAAGCCGCGTGGGGCGGTTACTGGACGATGAGTTGGTGTTCATCATCCATTGCTTCACCTTTGGTGACCACGGTGAAACATTCACGGCTGGCCATCGGGCGAGGATCATTGGTCAGCGGGATCATGTGCGCGTCAGCAACCAGGGCATCCGATGCCTTATTCAATGCGGCGCATGCTTCGTCTTCGTTCTGCGAGTTCAGGTATTCTCCGAAGGCTGCTTCAGCTTCTTCTGATTGGGTGTCGCCAACGTTTGAACCGCCATCTTGCAGTGCTGGACCGATGCCTTGCGATACCGCGTTGCTCAACGAGCCTACGAAGTTCAGGTCGGCAAACACTGTCAGATCCCAATCGCCCGGTTTCCCGTAAACTGTCGAGATCCAACCACCGACATCAAGGTTATCAAGCGTGACATCGGCGCCTGCTTCACGCAGTTGCTCTTGAACATAGGTGTTGCCACTACCATTCGGGCCGATAATTTGAGCGCCAACGATGCGGACTTTCACGCCGTCAAGCACATCTGCAGCAGCTTCTGGATCAAGGTCGATCACCGGTGAGGCATCGTAATTGGCGCACACTGTCGTGGAAGATGCCATTTGCTTGGCGACCTCACCAGCGCCTTGTGAGGAAATATCAGTAAATGTTTCCCGGTCCAGAACTTGTGCCACGGCACGACGTGCCTCTGGGTCGCTAAACGGGCTGCCCTCACGCTCGTTGAACATCACATAGAAATCGGAGAATGGTTTCACGTCTACGCTGACCGAGCCTTCATTTTCAACGCGCTCGATGGATTGCGGTAAGACGGCACCGGTGTCGAGTTGTCCGGCGATGAGCTGGTTGGCCGTCGAGTTTTTGTCGGCAATGACGTTGAACTCAATCGACTCTGGTCGTACGTCCTCAATCGGTTCGGCGTATTCTGGCCACCAGTCGTAATCATCTCGAAGGTCGTAGGTATAGCGCACGCCGTGGTCGGCGCTCGACATAATGTACGGTCCCGATTCAGCACCTTCGACTTGTCCCGCATCGAGTCCTTCGAGATCTTCCAGACCTGCTGGGCAGATGATCCCGGTAGCCGCCAAGGAAAGCCCGTTCAGCATGTCAGGCCATGGTTCCGCCAGTTCGATGCGTAGGGTCTGATCATCGACGGCGGTGAAGGTGGCATTGTCCCCTGGCCCGAAGACCTGCGGACCATACACAGATGCTGTTTCTGGGTCGGTGAAGTAGTCGAGTGAATTCTTCACGACATCGGCGGTAATCGGTGTTCCATCAGAACACGTTGCTCCAGCACGCAGCGTGAGTTCGCCACCTGTTGAGTCCAGATCCCAGTCTTCAGCCAGCCCTGGGGCCAGCTCATTGTTGTCATCTCTGCGAACCAAGGTGTCAAAGCTGTTTCGAGCAAGAATAAAATCCGGCAGTGAAGTGCCTTGGGTTGGATCGAAGGACGCGGGCTGGTCTACTGAGGTTCGTACCAGTGACTCACCGCTGGCAGCGTTGCTGGTTTCTGCAGGCATCGCGGCGTTATCACCGGAGGTGGTGCATCCGGATAAGACAAATGCCAGCGCGACCGTGGTCGGAATAGTAATGAGTGCCTTTTTCAATGTGCTTCTCCTGAGGCGTGAGTGTTGTTTTCGATCACGACTTCATAAACATCAATAACAGTCGCGTGGGCTTGGACTTGTGCCTGACCGACGAACACGGATCGTGTCAGCCACAGCAGGTCGAGATCAGAGGTGCGAAAGATAGGGGTGGTGAGGAAGTACCGCATGGCTTCCGGTCCGCCATGTTCACCGTCTACATGGCGTAAGACGCCGACGTTAACGACGTCGATATACGCACCCTTGTCCGTGCGGATACCATAACGGGCTTCGACGTTGAAGGCGTCGTCGTTGCGGCTCAAACACCAATCGCCCCCACCGGCAACGACGTCCCCTGAGATCTCGCCGGACACCTGGCCGCCGGTGATCGGAATGAATTCCAGACGTTCGTGATCGCGTTGAGTCAACGGAATACCCGGTTCGACTTCTGCAGTGATCGAGAAACTGAATCGGAGATTCGGCGCCTGGGCCGCTGCATTTGTAACGCCACTTGAGGTGTTTGTGATGTTTGTCATAGTGGACAGCATAAGCCTAGTGAACGACATAATCAATACCATTCAC